>Ga0228662_1000347_pt1 | contig 23896 bp, 18 predicted proteins | sample 76DmetaG_FD_183173 | JGI IMG/M metagenome (GOLD analysis project Ga0228662, IMG submission 183173) | Seawater microbial communities from Monterey Bay, California, United States - 76D | ecosystem: Environmental > Aquatic > Marine > Coastal | place: USA: California | collected 2016-11-10
AAATATCTAAGATAAGATTGGTTCTGTCTAAAATTTTACAATCGAGTATTTTTTCAATATTTCTTAATTGAGCTGGGGATAATTCATCATCAAAAATTGCAGTTCCAACACCATTGCTATTAATATGTGATCGAACCTCCTCAAGTTTCCCGGCTCCTAAAAATGTTTTTGGATGAGGTTTTTCTAATTTTTGAACAAAACGCTTAACAGCAACTCCTCCTGCAGTATTTGTTAAAAATTCTAATTCATCTAAGTACTCTTTTGATTGAGATTGATCTTGTAACTGAGTAATTACTCCTATTAAAACTACTTTTTCTGAAATGGCTTCTCTCTGATCAATCATAGGCTACAAAGGTACTAAGAAAACTAATTGAAAAGGTTTAAAAAAGTGGGTTTTGGTAGAATTGAAATCATTCTTCATTTTTCATTTCACCTAGCAAGGTCTTATCATTAATAATGTATTTTTTATACTTTCCATCTTTATATCTCCAATAAATAAAAATAGGCATAAAAATAAATGATAAATACATCACTCCTAATCCCATTACAATGGGACCTTTAGAATGATTAATATATTCTAAATAGCCTCCTAGAAGCATCCATAAGATAAAAATAATAAAGAGTATTTTTAGTGCTAATTTCATAAATACAAAACTACAAAAAGTTCTATCTTTAAATAAACCTTTTTTCAATATGAAAAACCTACCATTCATCATCATAATTTTATTAAGCATCTCGTGTCAATCCAATCTAGAAAAAGAGCTAAAATCAACAAAAAAAATTACCGTAGTGGCGCATAGAGGCGCTTCTGGATATTTGCCTGAACACACCTTGGCATCTAAAGCAATGGCGCATGGTATGAATGCTGATTATATTGAACAAGATATCGTATTAAGCAAAGATGATATTCCTATTGTAATTCACGACATATTACTAGATGACGTGACCAATGTTTCAGAGAAGTATCCTAACAGAAAAAGAGTAGACGGCAAATACTATGTGATTGATTTTACTTTTGAAGAACTTAAAAACTTGGAGGTTACTGAACGGTTTGATTCTGAAACAGGTCTCCAAATTTACCCCAAAAGATTTCCTAAAGGAACAAGTTCTTTTCGATTACATTCTTTACAAGACGAAATAGAACTGATTCAGGGTCTTAATAAAAGTACAGGTAAAAATATTGGAATATATCCTGAAATTAAAAAACCAAAATTTCATCACGAAAATGGAAAGGATTTTTCAAAAATAGTTTTGGAGATATTAACTAAATATGGGTATTCTACAAAAGATGATCTATGTATTTTACAATGTTTTGATGCACAAGAATTAGAACGGATAAGAAATGAATTAAAATCAGAGTTATTTTTAGTTCAATTAATGGAATTTCCTGAACAAAAAAATCTTTTAGAGTTTTATGCAAGTTATGCAGATGGCATAGGCCCCTGGTATAAACACCTGATTTCTTCAAAAACAAACTCAAGTTTTTCTTTTACTTCTTTAGTTGAAGAGGCACACAAACTAAGCTTGGTTGTTCATCCTTACACCTTTAGAGAAGATAGTTTAGATGAATTTGATTCTTTTCAACAAATGATTGATGTTATTATTCATAAAGGAGGGGCTGATGGTGGATTTACAGATTTTCCTGACAGAATGAAGGAAATTTTAGAAACAAAATTATGAGTTAGTCAGCTCAATTAATTTATTTCTGTAAGCTGTTAGTAATTTAGATTTTGAAATAAAACCTACATATTTTTTATTTTTAATCACGGGTAAATTCCACGCTCCAGATCCTTTGAATTTTTCCATAATAGTTTCCATAGAATCATCATAAAAAATAACATTTGGCGCAGACTTCATAAAAAGTGAAACTGTTGTATTCTCGTACAGACTTTGGTCAAACATTACAGATCTCACATCGTCTAATAAGACAATTCCTAAAAATTGTTCGGTTTCGTCTACGACTGGAAAAATATTTCTGCTAGACCTAGAAACACCTTTTTTAAGGAGTTCTCCTAAAGTCATTTCAGATGAGATTTTTATAAAATCTGTCTCTATAATTCTATCTATATTTAGCATCATCAATGCATTCTTATCTTTATCTTTAGTAATAAGTTCCCCTCGTTTTGCAAGTTCTGCTGTATAGATAGAATTTGGCACAAAATACTTAGTGAAACCAAAAGAAATAGTGGCCACTAACATCAAAGGAACAAATAAATCATACCCCCCTGTGATTTCTGCAATCAAAAAAATTGCAGTTAAAGGCGCATGTAAAACTCCTGCCATTAGACCTGTCATTCCAATTAAAGTGAAATTAGATTCTGAGACCTCAAAACCAAACTGATTGATCACTTTTGCAACTGAATTCCCTAGTGCACTTCCCATAAAAAGAGTAGGTATAAAAATTCCACCTACACCACCTGCAGCAAAAGTGGTTGTCATGGCAATGGCCTTAAAGACTGCTATAATGAGTAATATGGCAATTACTATCCAAACATTGTTAAAATCTATTTGGTATTGAATACCATTAAGGGCAGCCTCAGTTTCCCCATTTAATAGATTATTTATTAATCCATAACCCTCTCCATACAGAGGTGGAAATAGGTACAACATAAGCCCAATTGCAAGTGCGGCAATTCCAATCTTGACGTATGCATTTGAAAACCATGCAAAAAAACGAGTAATTAAAAAATACATTTTAGAAAAATAAACCGAAGCAATACCGGTAGCTACCCCCAAAAAAACATAAAAAACAATGTCTTTTACTCGCCATGCATCCAACAGTTCAAAACTAAACAACACATCTGTTCCTCTAAAAAAATAAGAGGTAATAACTGCTGCAACTGATGCTAAAAGTAAAGGCACTAAAGAGGTGAAAACCAAATCTAAACTAAAAATTTCTACAGCAAAAACTATGGCTGCAACTGGTGCTTTAAACATAGAAGACATGGCTCCAGCTGTTGCACAACCAATTAATAACATTCTTGTTTTGGCGTTCATATGAAACATACTTGCAACATTAGAACCTATGGCTGCACCAGTACTTACTGCTGGACCTTGCAACCCAACAGAACCTCCAAAACCAACTGTTATTGGCGCCACCATAAGTGACGCAAACATTTTATATCTTTCTATGATTCCACTTCGTTTAGAAATAGCATACAGCGTGGTAGAAATTCCATGACCAATTTCTTTTTTTAAAAAGTTTTTCTTAATTAAATAAACTAGCCAAACCCCTACAATTGGAAAAATAAAATACAAGGAGTAGTAGTAATTTCTTATGAAACCTCCTTCTAGTACTGATTGAATAAATAATGTAAGATATTTTAATAGAACTGTTCCTAAACCTGCTAAAAACCCAACAAGAACACTCAATACTAAGATAAATTGACGCTCAGAGATATACTTATATCTCCATATCAAAATTTTAGTAAAAATGGTTCGTTTTTTATTAGGCATTTTTAATGATCATTAGTCATAACGTTGTCCAACAGTTAAAATATCTGTTCCTAAATATTTTTCTCCTTTATTATAATACCAGGCACGCTTTTTTGGCATTTTAATTTCATTTACGGTCTCTAAACCAGACAATAAAATAAATTCTCCGTCATTTTTCTCTTCTTCATGATAAAACTGATAAACCTCCATAGCATAAGTAGATGGATCAAAGTAAAAATACCAAGTATCTTCACCTACTTCTTTTTCATAGCTAACTTTTAATACGAGGTAATCCTTTCCTTTAAATTTTTTTGGTGCTACTTTTTCATGAATGATTGTTCCAGCATCTTTTAATTTCATTGGCAATCCATACAAATAGGTATAGTAATTTTGATACATCTTTGCGCGTTCACAACTTAACTTATTGGCTGTTTTTTCTTCTTCTGTAGCGATGTGACCATTGAAATTAATATTGCACTTTTGGGTTTCTAAGGTGTATTCATATGAGATATTGTCCTGATATGCATGTAACTGAAAATATTCATTTGGTAAATCAAGACTAATTATAGAATGCCTGTCTGATTTAGTAGGGGTTTTCATCGTTACATTGAAAGTTCCTGAAAATGTTGACCAATTTCCGTGAGGATCGTGATATTCAATGGCTTTTTCTAAAAGTTGTAAACCTGTCATTTCTTGCCCAAAGAATTGACTTGTTGAAAAAATAACAAATAAGAGGAAAATACTTTTTTTCATTTTTTAATGTATAAAAAATCCCGCAGTTGCGGGATTAAATTTTTATTCTTGAATGTCTAATTTAATATTCAATTCTTTTAATTGCTCGTCGTCTATGGTAGCAGGTGAATCTATCATCACATCTCTTCCCGAGTTATTTTTTGGAAAAGCAATAAAATCTCGAATGGTTTCTTGACCTCCTAAAATAGATACCAATCGATCCAATCCAAAAGCAATACCTCCATGGGGGGGAGCGCCATATTCAAAAGCATCCATTAAAAATCCAAACTGTGCTTTTGCCTCTTCATCAGAAAAACCAAGTTTCTTTAACATAATTGCCTGGATTTCTTTGTCATGTATTCTAATAGAGCCTCCTCCAATTTCATTTCCATTTAATACCAAATCATAGGCATTGGCTTTCACTTCACCAGGCTTGGAATCCAACAACTCTAGTTGGCCAGGTTTTGGTGAGGTAAATGGGTGATGCATGGCATGATAATGACCTGTTTCTTCGTCCAATTCTAACAGAGGAAAATCTACTACCCATAATGGTGCAAACTCATCTGGATTTCGGAGCCCTAAACGTTCTGCCATTTCCATACGAAGTGCACTCAACTGAGCTCTTACTTTGTTTGTATCTCCAGATAAAACGCAAATTAAATCACCTGGTTTCGCTCCAGTTACTTCAGCCCATTTTTCTAAATCACTCTGATCGTAAAATTTATCTACTGAAGACTTATAACTTCCGTCTTCATTGCATTTTACATAGACCATACCCAAAGCTCCTACCTGAGGGCGACGCACCCAATCAACTAATTTATCAATTTCCTTTCTGGTATAAGAAGCTCCTCCTGGAATGGCTATTCCTACAACTAATTCGGCTGAATTAAACACCCCAAATTCTTTGTGCTGAGCTACTGAGTTTAATTCTCCAAACTGCATTCCAAAACGAATGTCAGGCTTATCATTTCCATACAATTTCATCGCATCGTCATACTGCATTCTTGGAAACTCTGCTACATCTACTCCTTTAATTTCTTTCAATAAATGACGAGTTAATCCTTCAAAAGTGCTTAAAATATCTTCTTGTTCAACAAAGGCCATTTCACAGTCTATCTGTGTAAATTCTGGCTGTCTATCTGCACGTAAATCTTCATCTCTAAAACATTTCACAATCTGAAAATACTTATCTAACCCACCAATCATTAACAATTGTTTGAAGGTTTGCGGAGATTGTGGTAAGGCATAAAACTGTCCTTGATTCATTCGAGAAGGCACCAAGAAATCACGAGCTCCTTCTGGTGTAGACTTAATTAAATAAGGTGTTTCTACATCTACAAATCCGTCATCAGAAAGGTATTTTCGAACCTCCATAGATACTTTGTGACGAAATAATAAATTCTCTTTTACAGGGTTTCTTCGAATGTCTAAATACCTGTATTTCATTCTAAGATCTTCTCCGCCATCGGTAGTATCTTCAATTGTAAATGGAGGGGTTTTAGCTTCATTTAATATGGTTAACTCAGAAACCAAAACTTCAATAGCTCCAGTTTTCATATTAGGATTCTTTGACTGTCTTTCTATAACAGTTCCTGTAATTTGAATCACAAACTCACGTCCTAGATTCTTGGCTTTCTCCATTAAATCTACAGCAGTTCTTTCTTCATCAAAGATTAATTGTGTAAGACCATATCGATCACGAAGATCTATCCAAATCATAAATCCTTTATCTCTGGATTTCTGAACCCAACCAGCTAAGGTTACCTCTTTGTTAATGTCTGAAGCAGTTAAAGCTCCACAAGAATGTGTTCTATACATTTTTTATATTGTTGAATGTTATTTTATTATTACATAATAATAACCAAAACCACGATTTATAATTTCTCTAATTATAAAATGTAATCGACCACAAATTTAATCAAATCCTATCAATAACAATGGGTTACCCTTTGCATTATTAAACGAATTAAATTTGAAGAACATTTTAAATTACATAATTATCTCTCTAAAATTTAAGCTCAATTACTTTTTGTAAATTTGTACTATGAATGAAGCTGTTAACCTTAAAGAAAAATTTAAACTTTTTTCAGACTTATGGTCTCCCAAAAGAATAGGTAAACTTAACGGTCAACAAATATTATTAGCAAAGATTAAGGGTGAATTTGTTTTCCATAAACACGATGACGAAGACGAACTATTTCTTGTTATGAAAGGGCAATTAGAATTGGTTCTTGAAGATAAGACGATCGTTTTAAATAAAGGTGAGTTTTTTATTGTTCCTAAAGGAGTTCTTCATAAACCTATTGCAAAAGAAGAAACTCACTTATTGTTATTTGAGCCGTTGAGCACAAAACATACTGGTGATGTACTAGCCGATATTACGGTTGAAACCTATGAGGAAATCTAAAAATTGATGATTAATACAAGTAATGCATGAGTAAATTATATTTAGTTCCCACACCTATTGGAAATCTAGAAGACATGACTTTTAGGGCTATTACAGTATTAAAAGATGTCGATTTTATTTTAGCAGAAGACACAAGAAATAGTGGGAAATTGTTAAAGCATTTTGATATTAATACTCAAATGCATAGCCATCACATGCACAACGAACATAAATCTGTAAAAGGTGTAGTGCAACGAATACAAAATGGAGAAACTTGTGCGCTTATCTCTGATGCCGGCACCCCTGCCATTTCAGATCCTGGATTTTTACTAACAAGAAGTTGTATCGAAAATAATATAGAGGTCGAGTGTTTACCCGGTGCTACTGCTTTTGTTCCTGCACTAGTAAATTCTGGATTTCCAAATGATCGTTTTGTTTTTGAGGGTTTTTTACCCATTAAAAAAGGTCGACAAACACGTTTACTCAAATTAGCAGAAGAAACACGTACCATGATTTTTTATGAATCTCCACATAAATTAGTAAAAACCTTAACCCATTTTTCAGAATATTTTGGTGAGGATAGAACGGTATCTGTATCTCGAGAACTTACCAAATTATTTGAAGAAACAAAAAGAGGTACTATCTCAGAAGTACTATCTTATTATACTAACAAACCCCCAAAAGGAGAGATTGTTATTGTAGTAACGGGTAAAAAATAGTTTATTCTTATTGATGCTTCCCTTTCTCCCAACCATGTTTGCCTAAATACTGATTTCCAGACTCAACGGCTCCATCTTCTATAGAGGTTCCCATAGAATCATTCCAGCGATTTAAATAGCCAAACAAAGAAATAACACCTAGCATTTCTACAATTTCTCCCTCATCCCAATGTTCATACAAGCGCTTCTTTATAGTTTCATCAACAGCATTAGGAACTTGACTTGCTAATAATGAAAAATCCAACGCTACTCTTTCTGCTTCTGAAAACGCAGGATGAGTTTTATATTCCCATATGTTATCTAATTGCTCCTGTTCTGCACCATATCGTTCTGCAGCTCTAATAGCGTGTGCTTGACAATACCTACATCCTGTAGCGTTACTGGAAACCCATGCTATCATTCTTTTTAGCGCAGAGGTAACTCTACCCTCGTTTGCCATAACTGCTTTATTTAAATTAATAAATGCTTTAGAAATAGCTGGTCTTCGTTGCATTGTTAATACAGAGTTTGGGCAAAACCCGAGAGTTTCGTTAAAAAATTCTGCTAGCTTTTTAGTTTCTAAATTGTGTTCTGCGGATAAAGGTGATACTAATGGCATGTTATGTTTAGTTTATTTTTAATAATAAATATACATTTTTAAGTTATTATAATCTAATGGTAATCATCTTTTAAGATTTCCATTCATAAACTATTAATTTATTTCATTCTCTATGAGAAACTACTAGTTATTAAATCTTTGTTATTACTTTTGTTTAAATAAATTATTACAAGAATTAATTATGGCCAATAATATAGTAACTACCGTTTGGAAAGAAAATATGCTATTTGAATCCGATAATCCAAGTAATGAAATACTCTTCATGGATGCACCGGATGAAGGAATAGAAAACAAAGGCTTACGTCCAAAAGCTATGATGCTTTCTTCGCTCGCTGGTTGTTCTGGTTTAGATGTAGTTTCCTTATTGAAAAAAATGAGAGCTGAGGTTGATGATTTTAAAATGATTGTTCAAGGAGATCTTACAGATGAACATCCAAAATATTATCATAAAGTACATGTTGAATATCATTTTTATGGTAGTAATTTACAGCAGGATAAAATTAATAAGGCAGTTACCCTCTCTGTTGACAGATACTGTGGAGTTATGGAAATGTTTAGACAGTTTGCAGAAGTAACTACTGAAGTTTGTTTTCATGAATAATTAAAAATTCTATGCGTTGGACTTTAAAAACAGCACCCAATAAAAAGAAAGTAAGTCAACTTTCTAATGACTTATCTGTAAATCCGATATTGGCATCGCTTTTGGTTCAAAGAAATATAGATACATTTAAAAAAGCTAAGGAGTTTTTTCGCCCATCTCTTGAAGATTTACATGATCCTTTTTTACTTAAAGATATGGACAGGGCTGTCTCTAGAATAGAAAAAGCAATCACTGATAACGAAAACATTCTCATTTATGGTGATTACGATGTAGATGGAACCACTTCTGTTTCTTTGGTGTCCTCTTATCTAAAAACAATCACAAATCATATAGCTACTTACATCCCAGACAGGTATGATGAAGGGTATGGAATTTCATACCAGGGAATTGATTTTGCATCTGATAATAATTTTTCGCTAATTATAGCATTAGACTGTGGTATCAAAGCTATAGAAAAGGTCAGTTATGCCTCACAAAAGAATGTTGATTTTATTATTTGTGATCATCATAAACCTGGTGATGAGATACCGAATGCATTTGCAGTTTTAAATCCAAAGAGAGTTGATTGTACTTATCCTTACAAAGAATTATGTGGTTGTGGTGTGGGCTTTAAATTAGTGCACGCATTGGCTTCAAGAAGAGGTCAAACAATTGAAGACATACAACAATATTTAGATTTAGTTGCTACTGCAATTGCTGCTGATATTGTTCCAATAACTGGTGAAAATAGAATCTTAACTTATTATGGATTAGAGGTGATTAACACTAATCCAAGAAATGGAATTAAAGCAATTATCCATCAAATAAATAAAAAAAAATTAACAATTACCGATGTGGTTTTTATCATAGCTCCAAGAATCAATGCAGCAGGCAGAATTAAACATGGTAATTATGCAGTAGAATTATTAACTGAAATGGATTTTGAAGTAGCATTAGATTTTGCTGCCTCAATTGAAAAGTTTAATTTAGAAAGAAAAGAACTCGATAAAAAAATTACCTATGAAGCTTTACAACAAATTGAATCAGCTAATGAAAAAGAAAAATTTTCGACGGTTGTTTATTCTGAAAATTGGCATAAAGGTGTTATTGGCATTGTGGCTTCTAGACTCATAGAGTCTTTTTATAGACCTACACTAGTTTTCACAAAAAGTGGCAATAAACTTGCAGCCTCCGCTAGATCTGTAAAAGGTTTTGATGTGTATGAAGCATTAAATGAATGTTCAGAATATCTAGAACAATTTGGTGGACATAAGTATGCTGCTGGTTTAACTTTAGATCCAAAAAATTATAGTGCTTTTAAAAATAAATTTGAAGAAGTTGTAAAATCCAGCATTGACAAAAATTTACTAATCCCAGAAATTACTATCGACTTAGAGTTAGAATTATCTGAAATTACCCCTAAGTTTTTTAGAATTCTACAACAAATGGGACCATTTGGCCCACAAAATATGAAGCCGGTATTTAGCACTACTTCTGTTAGAGACAATGGATATGGCAAAACTGTAGGCTCAGATAAAAGTCATCTAAAGTTGAGTATCATTGATGGTGCAGACCAAAAAACCTACAATGCCATTGGCTTTGGATTGGGTAATAAAATTAAATTGATTAAAGGTGATTTTGACATTGCCTATAGTTTAGAAGAAAATGAATGGAAAGGCAATACCTCTATTCAACTGATTCTAAAAGACCTCAAAAATATACAATAAATAAAAAAGTGCTTCCTTATTAATTTTTCTCCTTAATTAAATACATGTATACTGGGTAATGATCACTGTACCCTCCAGTATAACTTCCAAAAGAAAAACTTCTAAAAGGATACCCTTTGTAACGCCCTCTTTTATTTGTAAGAAATCTTTTATTAAAGACCATGGCCTTAAACATCTTGTATGTTGAAAAATCTTTATTACCAGAATCTAATAATGGTGAAGTAATTAGAATTTGATCAAATAAATTTATATTATCTCTATAACCTAATGTGTTAAATCCCTTTTTAAACAGTTCCTCATATGGGTTATAAATGTCATTTTTTCCTACATTTTTTTTCTTCCCTTTAGCTTTCAAAACCTTTTTAAAACTAGCATTAATAGGATCATCGTTAAAATCACCCATCACAATAATTTTTGCATTTGGGTCTTTTTCTCTAACCTGTTCAATAATTTTTGTGTTTTGATAAGCTGCCTTTTCTCTTAACGGTCTACTTTTCATTTCACCACCACTTCTTGATGGCCAATGATTTACTATCAAATGAATTAACTCATCATCTAAATATCCAGATACTAGTAATTGATCTCTAGTGTACACCTTTCTATTATTTCTGTAAATATTTGGATTAAATGATTGATGAAAAATTGGCTTAAAGTACCTCTTTTGGTACAACAAGGCAACATCTATTCCTCTTTTATCAGGAGATTCGTAGTGAATTATACCATAGTTTTTTTTCTTGATGTGCACAGATTTTACTAAATCTTCTAAAACACTAACATTTTCAATTTCAGATACTCCTATAATAGCAGGACTAGTTTTTGTTTTTTCTTCACCTATTTGAGAAATAACACTGGCTAGTTTATCAATTTTATCCCAATAAACTTTTGACTTATTTCCTTTAAGCTCCATCATAGGACTAGCTTCATCGTTTTTTGTGACATCGTTAATGGTATCAAAAAGGTTCTCTAAATTATAAAAAGCAAGAGTTCTTATTTTATACGTTTTCTCACCATTTTGGGAGAAAGAGGAATATACTGTAACTAATAATAGGGCTATTAATGATAAATATTTATTCATTTTTCTAATTTTAATTACACAAAAATATAAAACTAATTTCAGTCAAAAATTATATCTGGGTGTTTTAACAATTCAATTCATTTAAAAGTATTAATTTTGTGAACGTATTTGCAAACAACCCTATTAAAAAACTATTATTTTATGAGAAGATTTGTAATTCCAATATTACTGCTTTTGTTTTTCACAATCGGAATAAATGCACAAAATATTGTGAAAGGAATTATTGTTGATAGTGATTCTGAAAAACCTCTTGAAGGAGTTTCTTTATCTATTAAAGATAATGCCCTTAAATCATATGAAACAAACAAACTAGGTGTTTTTGTGATTGAAAATTTAGACAATGGAAATTTCGTATTAGAAATAAAATTGTCTGGCTATGAGACTCAAAATTTTCCACTGGAGTTAGATGGTAATACCATCGATTTAGGAACTATTTTATTGTATATAGATATTTCTGAAGAAGAAGATTTAAGTACAGTAACTCTTTCTGATGACGAATTAAATGATGATACTAGTGCAGCTGATAATATTTCCGGATTGCTTCAATCATCAAGAGATGTTTACTTGAGAACAGCTGCTTTTGAATTTAGTTCTTCCTTTTTTAGAATAAGAGGGTTAGATTCAGAAAATGGTAAAGTACTTATTAATGGAATAGAAATGAATAAGCTCTACAACGGAAGACCACAGTGGAGTAATTGGGGAGGTTTAAATGATGTCTTAAGAAATCAAGAATTTAGTACTGGCTTAACTGCATCTGACTACACATTTGGAGGTATATTAGGTGCTACCAATATTAATGTAAGATCTTCTGAACAAAGACAAGGAACTAGAATTTCCTATGCATCTTCAAACAGAAGTTACGTTCATAGAGCAATGGTAACACATTCCTCTGGTTTATCTGAAAAGGGCTGGGCATATACAGTAGCTGCTAGTAATAGAAATGGAAGAGAGGGATTTGTGGACGGAACTATGTATGATGCTACTTCTTTTTTCGCATCTATTGAAAAGAAAATTAATGACAACCACAGTCTAAGCTTTACTTCTATTACAGCTTTTAATAAAAGAGGTAAATCTGCGCCACAAACTCAAGAAGTTTTTGATTTAAAAGGTATTCAATACAATTCTTATTGGGGGTCTCAAAATGGAAAGATCAGAAACTCTAGAATAAAAGAAGTTTCTGAACCAATTTTAATGCTTAACCATTATTGGAATTTAAATGAGAGCACTTCTCTAAATACAAACATATCCTATCAATTTGGTAAAATTGGAAATAGTAGAATAGATAATAATGGGACTAGAGTTGACGGTGAAGCATTGGATGGAAATGGCAACCCATACATTGTAAATTTAGGTGCTTCTAATCCAGACCCAACTTATTATCAAAAATTACCAAGTTATGGATTGAGACAAGGATTTTCAAATGTATATGAAATAGAACAAGCATTCCTTAATGATGGACAATTAAATTGGAATAGTTTATATAATGCTAATTTGAATGCTAATAACGGCGGAAATTCTTCTTATGTTCTATATGAAGATCGAAATGATGACGTTCAATTTACCGTTAATACAATCCTAAATAAAGAATTATCAGAAAATATCACTCTTAATGCAAGAGTACAGTATACTCAATTAACATCAAAAAACTTTGCTGAAATTATAGATCTATTGGGAGGCAATGGTTATTTAGATGCAGATTCTTTTGCAGATTCTTTTGACGAAAAACAAAATAACTTATTAAATCCATTAAACATTGCTGGTGTTGGTGATACATTTAAATATAATTTTAATTTATATTCAAATGTGGTTGATGGTTTCGTTCAAGGGCAATTTAAGTACAATAAATTTGATTTTTTCCTTGCAGCTAGTGCATCAAATACAACACACCAAAGAGATGGATTATATCAAAATGGAGGTTTTCCTGACAACTCACTTGGTGAGTCTGAGGAATTATCATTTATGAACTATGGTGCAAAAGGTGGATTAACTTATAAATTATCTGGTCGTCACTTATTTAATGCTAATGCAGGGTACTTAACTAAAGCACCCAACTTAAGAAATTCATTTTCAAATTCTAGAGAAAACAACAATACTGTTGAAAATTTAACAAGTGAAAAAGTACTCTCAGCAGACGCAAGTTATATTGTTAGAAGCCCAATTGTTCAAGCAAAAATTACTGGGTACTACACTAAAATACAAGATGCAACAGAAATTTCTTTTTTCTTTGCTGATGGTATTGGTGGAGACAATACAGCATTTGTTCAAGAAATATTATCTGGGATTGATAAAAAACACTTTGGAGCTGAAATTGGAATTGAGGCACAAGTTACTCCTACTATAAAATTAAAAGGAGCTGCTAATGTTGGTCAGTACACATATGACAACAATCCAAATTTATACCTAACTACAGAAAACAATAGCAGATCTGAGGATGCGGGATTTGTTAACGGTCGAAAAGACTTTGGTGCATCTAATCTTGAAAACTACAAGCTAGCAGCAGGACCTCAAACTGCATATTCAGTTGGTTTTGAATACAGAGACCCTGATTACTGGTTTGTGGGTGCAACAGCAAACTTTTTTGACAATGTCTATGTTGACATAGCTCCACTTACAAGAACTTCGAATTTTGCTGATGATGGAGGAATTCCATTTAATGATTACGATGAAAACATTGCTCGTCAATTATTACAACAAGAAAAATTTGACAATTATATGGTTGTAAATATGATTGGAGGTAAATCTTGGAAGATTGGAAATCAATACATCAGCTTATTTGCTAGTATTGGAAACATATTAAATACCAAATACAAATCAGGTGGATTTGAACAAGGTAGAAATGCAAATTACAGACAATTAAAAGAAGATAAAGAACTAGGCACTCCTGTTTTTGGAAACAAATACTGGTTTGGTAGAGGAACTACTTACTTTTTAAATGTTAATTACAGATTTTAAAAAAATTGAAAAACTCATTAATATATACACTTATGAAAACTATTAAAAATTATGGCTTTTTATCACTTTTAACCATAGCCATTTCAATAAGCTCCTGTGTTCAGGATGGAGATTTTACTGTTCCTAATGTGACAGTAGAAGAACCTTCTATAATAGCTAACTCAAATATTACTGCAATTAAAACTGCTTTACAACAGGAATTTAACTCAAATGATAACCTTGTGCACACATTTGATATAAATGAAAATGCCCCTACTTATATAGAGGGATATGTGGTTTCTAGTGATGCAACAGGAAATTTTTATAAAAAATTAATCATTCAAGACAAGCCAGAGAGTCCAACGGCTGGAATTGAAATAGTTTTAAATAAAACATCTTTGAATGAAACATATGATATTGGAAGAAAAGTATATGTAAAATTAGATGGTTTATCTGTTTCTTATGATGATGGAGAAAGTTCATTTAATAGTAGTCCAATGAATGAGGTAGCAGGAAAATATGTACTTGGCATTTTAGATGGAGATAGAGTAGATGATATTCCTTCTACTTCTATAGATAATCATATTATAAGATCAGCAACTGTTGCATCTATAATTCCAACAAGCATCTCTTTAAGTGAGATAACTGGTATACATATAAATACAATGATAGAATTGGCCTCTGCTCAAATATTAAAATCAGATTTAGACAAAACTTTTGCAGGTGAATCTAATGATGAATATGACGGGTTTAGAACAATTTTTGAATGTGAAACTGAAGGAACTATTCAATTACAAACTAGCACATTTGCTAGTTTTAAATCAAATGTTGTTCCTGCAGGTAAAGGTACTTTTAGAGCAGTATTATCAAAAGACTACAGAGCAGAGTTTCTAGTTGCTATTGCAAATACTCCTTCAGATCTAGAATTTACAAATACAGAAAGATGTGATCCTCCTGTTTTGGAATGTGGTGAGAATGCAGTAGGTGGGGGTGTTGTGTTGTTTGAAGAAGATTTTGAAGACATAACATCTACTTCAGAAATTACAGATGCCGGTTGGACTAATGTAAATGTAAACGGAGGAAGTACTTTATACTCATCAAGAAGCTTTAGTGGAAACAGATATGTACAAATTTCTGCATACAATAGCGATGAATCTCCTCTTCAGGCATGGTTAGTGACTCCAGAAATTGATTTAGATGGCACTACAGACGAAGAATTAACCTTTGAAACTAATACAGGGTATGATAACGGAAGTGCTCTTACAGCTTATATATCATCAGATTTTACTGGAGATGTAACAACTGCTACCTGGCTTAAAATTGATGCACAATTATCAGAAGGTCCCTCTAATGGATACAATAGCTTTTCTAGTTCAGGGTCAATTAATATCTCTTGTTTAACTGGAAAGTTACATGTAGCCTTTAAATACGAAGGAGCAGATGGAGGGGTTACTACTACCTTTCAAATAGATAATGTTAAGATCACTGGTAACTAAAACGGTATTAAATCAATAAACACCTCAAATTGAGGTGTTTATTGATAGAGTTTATACTACAAAAAAATCCTGAACTAAATTTAGTTCAGGATTTTTTTATTGTTTACTAAAGTTATAGCTGCTTAATCAACTAAAATTATAGCTTTATTATTTTTTAGCTCAATAGTTCCAGAATTGATAGCAATAGTTAACACTTTATCATCGTCTGAATGAACTACTATTTTTCCATGTAACTCGTCTAATTCTAAATGTTCTTGAGTATGAACATGAATTTTTATAGTCCCTTGTTTTAGGGTAGACACTACAGCTGCGTGATTATTCAGCATTTGAAATTCACCATCTGTACCAGGTACAGATATAGAATCTACAGTAGATGAAAATAATACAGCTTCAGGTGATACTATTTCTAAGTGCATAGTTTCTTATTTTAAGCTTCAGCTAACATTTTTTCTCCAGCCTCGATAGCTTCCTCAATAGTTCCTTTCAAGTTAAAAGCTGCTTCAGGAAGTCTGTCTAACTCTCCATCCATAATCATATTAAACCCTTTAATAGTTTCTTTGATATCAACTAATACACCTGGAATCCCTGTAAATTGTTCCGCAACATGAAAAGGTTGCGATAAGAAACGCTGAACACGTCTTGCTCTTGATACAGCTAATTTATCTTCTTCAGATAATTCTTCCATACCTAGAATTGCAATAATATCTTGTAGTTCTTTATATCTCTGTAGCAACTCTTTTACTCTTTGTGCACAGTCATAATGTTCATCTCCTAAAATATCTGCTGTTAAAATTCTTGAGGTAGAATCTAACGGATCTACCGCTGGATAAATTCCTAACTCTGCAATTTTACGAGACAATACCGTAGTTGCGTCTAAGTGAGCAAATGTTGTTGCAGGAGCTGGGTCTGTTAAGTCATCTGCTGGTACATATACCGCCTGAACAGATGTAATTGATCCTTTTTTAGTAGAAGTAATACGTTCTTGCATAGCTCCCATTTCAGTAGCTAATGTTGGTTGATATCCTACTGCAGATGGCATACGTCCTAAAAGAGCAGAAACTTCAGATCCTGCTTGAGTAAAACGGAAAATATTATCTACAAAGAATAATACATCTTTACCTTGTGCTTCTCCAGCACCATCACGGAAGTATTCAGCAATTGTTAAACCCGATAATGCAACTCTTGCACGGGCTCCAGGAGGTTCGTTCATCTGTCCAAAAACAAAAGTAGCCTTAGAATCTTTCATTCCAGCTTTATCTACTTTGGATAGATCCCATCCACCTTCTTCCATGGAGTGCATAAAATCATCTCCATATTTAATAATACCTGATTCTAACATCTCTCTTAACAAGTCATTCCCTTCACGAGTTCTTTCTCCAACACCAGCAAAAACGGAAAGACCTCCATGTCCTTTAGCAATATTATTAATAAGTTCTTGAATCAATACAGTTTTTCCTACACCTGCTCCTCCAAATAATCCAATTTTACCTCCCTTAGAGTATGGTTCAATTAAATCGATTACTTTTATCCCTGTGAATAAAACTTCTGTAGAAGTAGATAGATCCTCAAATTTTGGTGCAGATCTATGGATAGGTAAACCATCTATACCTTCCTTAGCAAGATCTCCTAAACCATCGATAGCTTCTCCTGTTACATTAAACAATCTACCATAGATGTCTCCACCAATTGGCATTTGAATTGGATTACCAGTTGCTACAACTTCTTGACCTCTTTGTAAACCATCTGTTGCATCCATAGAAATTGTACGAACAGTATCTTCTCCAATATGCTGTTGAACTTCTAAAACTAGAATAGAACCATCAGATTTTTTAATTTCTAATGAATCATAAATTTTTGGAAGTTCATTAGAATCTGTGTTAAACTCAACATCAATTACTGGACCTATAATTTGAGATACTTTACCTGTTATTGTAGACATTATTCTTACTTTAAATTAATTTCTTAGAAAGAGAAAAAAAACACTCTTATTTTAGGCTGCAAAGGTAATTTATTTACCTGAAGTTGAAAAGTTTTTTAATTATAATATTCTAAAAGAAATAAAAAAAAGCCTCATCTTAAGATGAGGCTTTTAAATATATTTAGAGATTAAATATTACTCGTTAGTAACTTTAATTTCTACTCTTCTATTGTTAGCTCTACCAGCTCTAGTTTTGTTAGAATCTATAGGATTTGATTCTCCAAAACCGTTAGATTCTAATCTAGATACATCAATACCGTTTTGAACTAAATAATTCTTTACAGCAGCAGCTCTTTTAGCAGATAATTTTTCATTTAAAGTTTCACTACCAGTGCTATCTGTATGACCTTCAATTACAAAAGTAGCTTTAGAAAACTCTATCATAATGGTAACAATACCATCTAACTTATCTGAAATTCCTGATTTAAAAGAAGCTCTTCCTGAGTTAAATAAGATAGTTTTTGCAAATTCTCCTATTTTCTTTTCAGCAACTTTAGTAATTACTGGCTCTGGACATCCTCCGTTAGAAGCAGGTCCAACTTCGCTCTTACAGTTATCATCTTTGTCTAACACACCATCTCCATCTGTATCTGGCCAAGGACATCCTCCGTTTGCTCTAGGACCAGCAGTAGATGCACATTTGTCGTCTTTATCAACAATACCGTCTCCGTCTGTATCAGGGCAACCGTTGTTTGCTTTTGTTCCTTTAGCGTTAGGACACATATCATCTTTGTCAGCAATACCATCTGCATCTGCATCTGGACATCCGTTTAAAGTGGCTAAACCAGCTACGCTTGGACATGCATCTTCTCCATCAATAACACCATCTCCGTCTGAATCAGGACATCCATTAAATTCTTTTAATCCTGCAACTCCTGGACATGAATCATATTTGTCATAAATACCATCTCCATCTGAATCTTTACCTCCAAACTTCATAACTATACCTAAAGAATGTTGGAAATGAGTAGGAACAATATCTTTAAATTCTTGTTTTGTACCACTTTGATAAACTAAACCAACTGTTTCAGATAACATAACGTTAAAACCAAAACCATAGTTTAACATACCTTCACCTTCACCGTCTAGGGCAGTGTAACCACCTCCTAGGTATACAAAAGGGCTAAAATATCTTGTAGAATTACCAAAAATCTTTGCTACCAGTGCGTCTAAACCATACTTAAGGTTTACATCAAATGAAGCGTGAGTTAAATCAGCATCATCTGGTTGAGAAACAGTTGTGATTCTATTCATAGAACCTGCTAATTGAAGCGTAAAACCATCTTCTAAGTACCTTTCTGCGGTAATTCTAGAAATTGTAGGTAATAAATTCCAATCACTAGTTCCTAAGTGATCTTCTATCACAGAAGTAAAATCGTCTGAACCTCTTACATCTACAACATTTACACCAATACTAATGGCCCATGGATTGTTTGAGTCTTGGGCGTTTACGTTGTAAGTAGCTACTAACGTAAATAAAGCTATAACAGCTAATTTTATATTTTTCATTTTAATTAATTTAAATTAATTTTCTTAAATTATATTGCAAAAATAGTCTGTTCCTTTTTAAAATCAAAGGAAATAGATGAAAATTACAGTAATTGTTAGAGTTATTAAAAAGTTTTTAATTGCTTACAATTTAAAGAGAAATCCTATTGAGTGAAAATAATGTGATGGTACAACATCTGATAATTGCTCTTTTGTACCTGCTTGGTATGCAAATCCTACAGCATCGGTTAACCAAAAGTTAACTCCAAAACCATAGTTTAACATAGCTTCACCTTCTCCATCTAGAGAGGTATAACCAGCTCCTACGTATGCAAAAGGACTAAAATGCTTTGTAGATTTTCCAAATATTTTGGCAATTACAGCGTCTAAACCATATTTTGCATTTACATCAAAAGAGGTGTGCTGAACATCATCAAACCCATTGTCTAATTTATTCATAGAACCTGCTATTTGTAGAGTGAAAGATTCGTTTAAGTATTTTTCTGCAGTAATTCTTGTTAACGGATTATTAGACCAATTCCAGTCATCATTTTTAAGATAATCTTTAAATCGGCTAGAAAAATCATCTCCAGCTCTTACATCTACAATATTTAATCCTACACTTACTGCCCATTGACGGCTAGAGTCTTGTGCATTTACATTACCTATAAAAATAGTTGCAAATAGGGCTAACAGTACTAATTTTAACTTCTTCATTTTAACTTGTTTTAATATTTTGTATAACACAAAAATACCTTTTTTATTGACATTAACAAATTAAACACCTCAAAGTAGTTTAAAATTTAAACTTATATAACTTTTAATTCTTTTCCTATTTTAATAAATGAAGATATTGCTTTGTCTAAGTTTTCCTTAGAATGCGCTGCAGATAATTGCACACGAATTCTGGCTTTATCTTTTGGAACTACTGGATAAAAGAAACCTATAACATAAATACCTTCATCAAGAAGTTTATTAGCCATTATCTGGGACAGCTTTGCATCATATAGCATTACTGGAACTATTGCCGCATCTGCACCAACTAAATCAAAACCAGCAGCAGCCATTTTTTCTCTAAAGTAATTGGTGTTCCATTCTAATTTGTCTCTCAAAGAGGTGTCATTTGATATGATGTCAAAAACCTTTAATGATGCCCCTACAATTGCGGGTGCTAATGAATTTGAGAATAGATAGGGTCTAGATCGTTGTCTTAATATCTCTATAATTTCTTTTTTACCTGTTGTGTACCCTCCCATTGCACCACCTAATGCTTTTCCTAATGTACCAGTTATGATATCTATTCTACCTAAAACATTTTTTAGCTCTAAAGTTCCTCTACCCGTTGCCCCTATAAAACCAGCGGCATGACATTCATCAATCATTACAAGTGCATCATACTTGTCTGCTAAATCACAAATATCATCCAATTTAGCAACAATACCATCCATAGAAAACACGCCATCTGTAACAATAATTTTAAACCGATGATTGTTCTTAGAAGCCTCAATTAATTGCATTTCCAGAGCATCCATATTATTATTATCATACCGATACCTTGATGCTTTACATAAACGAACACCGTCTATGATGGAGGCATGATTTAAACTGTCGGAAATTATAGCATCTTCTTTTGAAAGAATTGGTTCAAAGACACCACCGTTAGCATCAAAAGCTGCAGCATATAAAATGGTGTCTTCTGTTTGATAAAATTCAGCAATTTTTGATTCTAATTTTTTATGAATGTCTTGGGTACCACAAATAAAGCGAACTGAAGACACTCCAAAGCCGTGGGTATCCATTGTGTCTTTTGCAGCTTGAATAACTTCTGGATGATTGGACAAGCCTAAGTAATTATTTGCACAAAAGTTGATTACTTCTTCTCCTGTAGAAATTTTAATAACGGCATCTTGTGATGATGTAATAATTCGTTCGGTTTTGTACAACCCAGCTTCTTTTATTTCTTCTATTTCGTTTTGCAAATGTTTTTTTAATGAACCGTACATAATTGATGTAAAATTTTAATTTGTTTTGTAATGTAAAAATACTTTAAAATTCTTCTATAGAAATTGTTTTGTTAATATAAACAAGAACCTTTTTAGCAACTAAATAATTTAGTGATGCTAACACACTTGCGTAATTTTCTAATTGATAATGATGCTCTTTTTTAGAAATGCCTGTTTTATAATCTATAATGGTTACGTTATTGTTATTGCCAAAAACTAACCTATCTGGAATTACTGTATTAGCTTTAAATAAAATTTCTCTCTCATTGTAAATAAAAACATCTTTAGAGTAATACCCTTTAAGTTTTGAATGGCAAACAATTTTAAGAATTCTCTCCTGCAATTGCCCTTTTTCTTCTAACCCAATTTCTCCCTGTTGAAAATACCTTTCTGTTACTTTAAGAACATCATCTTTAGTAATTACCTCAGACAGGATTTTATGAATAAGATTTCCATAATTCTTTGCCTCCCCTCTTTTTGTACCCCAAAATGTTGATGAATTGGCCAACATGGTAATTTTGTGATCTTTCCAAGGAGTACTTATAAATCTTTGTTGTGTTTTACTAACAAGCTCTGTTTCTAGTATGGTTTTCAAACTATTATGATCTCCAAAACTGTATTCATTTTTTTCTTGATGCCACAAATGATGTTTTTTCAAATAAGAAATAAAAATTCCCGAAAAGTACTTAGGGTCTTCCTCTTCTTTTTTGTTTAACTTTTTCTCTGTAATGATGTATAATTGTTCAACAGCTCTTGTTAGAGCAACATACAAAAGGTTAAAACCATCTAATTCTAACTCAGACTGTCTATAATTGAAAATTTCTTCACCTTTAGCACCTGTATACCTAATTTGCTTATTTAATGGAACCATTATGTTTGAAAAACCGTCAATAGTATTTTCTAACCAAACTTTTGGTTTAATATCTTGATATATATACAATTCACAAGGGAAAATTACTACAGGAAACTCTAACCCTTTAGCTTTGTGAATGGTCATGATCTTAACTGCATTTGGGTTTTCTGAGGAAACTATACTTAACGATTTTTTTTTGAGATCCCAGTAATTTAGAAAATCTTGAATGTTTGACTCTTTTTGTTGCTGTATTAAAATTTCATCAAGAAAAAACTGAACATAGGCGTCTGTTGAATCTTGAAGATGAAATGCTCTAATTATTTGTTCTACTTTTTCATATAATGGAGATTCATGAAACAAAATTAAACTGAGAGAACTATTGTATTTCTTTAACAAGGCTAATACCTCTGTTTGCTCTAGATGAATGAATTTTGTGAAAAAAGCATGTTTATCTAATGAAATCAATAGATGTTTGTGTAAAAAATATAATAATTCAAGTAAACATTCTTTGTCGTTTGGTTGAACCGAATACCTTAAAAAATTAATAATAAAGTTTACTTTCTTACTATTGCTTAATAACAATGTTTCTGAAGAAACAATATCTATGTTGTTTTCAGATAAATAATTTGCAACAGTAACCCCTTCACTCCGCTTTCTGACCAATACACATACAGACCCTAAAAGGCATTTACTGTCCAAATTTGTAATTATTTGGTGTACTTTTTTTGCATATTTAAGCTGATCCTCTTCTTTATCCTCTATTTTTTCTAAAAAAGAAATAGAAACATACCCTCCTTTTAATTCATTTTCTTCTTGATATGATTTATTTAAAAAAAGATCAGCATACGACGAATTTTGCAAAAAATGTGATGAATGTTTGAAAAAGGAATTATTAAAATTAATTAGTTCGCTAAAACTCCTGTAATTAGTAGATAATTCTTGAACTTTTTTTTCTATTGTAAAAGGATTTTTGGAAAGTGTACTTTGAGAACCAAGCTTTAAGAATTGTGATGCTTTTCCTCCTCGCCATCGATAGATTGATTGTTTGGCATCTCCAACTAACAACAAACTCGTTTTTTCTTGAGACAAGGAATTATCTATTAATGGAATCAAATTTTTCCATTGTAATACAGAAGTATCTTGCATCTCATCAATAAAATAATGCATGAAACTTTGACCAATTCTTTCATAAATAAATGGTGCTGGTTGGTCTTGTATATTATCCGAAATTAACTGATTAAATTCTGAATTTAAACGAATATTATTATCTTCTTTAATTGTATTTAATTCTTTATTTATGTGATTCAAAACAGCCAAAGGAATGATACTTTGTAGAATTAATTTTGTTTGAATTAATTGTTGATATAATAACTCTGAGTCTGAATACAATTTTAAAAGTGCTGGTAAAATTTTCTCTGCAGTTAATAATATGTTTTTTGGTTTAGTCTTAGATAATAGTTCATTTTCATCAATTCTTTTTTTTAGGACACTCTGATCAAAAAACTTTGTACGGTCTGTTTTATTAACCAGTGATAAAAAATGATTTGGTAGCATTGACCTATTAAAAACAGTAAACTCTAAATGCTTATTTGAAATAATTTGCAGTGCCTGCTCACCTATAGATTTCATCCTCGCAAGAAGATCTTTACGATGTTTAGCTAATTTTATTTGTAATGATTTAAAATCATGTAAGGTTTTATCACTTAATTTCCTGAAATGAAAAACATCCTCTTCTTTTAATAAAATCTTTGAAAACTCCAATAGGTCTAATGAAATATCCCATGATTTATCATCATCAGATTTATCTATTGAATACTCAACTAGCAATTTTGTTAATTCATTAGTAACACCAACTTTAGAAATTAAAACCTCTACTGCTTTATCAAGCAACTCTT
>Ga0228662_1000351_pt1 | contig 23809 bp, 24 predicted proteins | sample 76DmetaG_FD_183173 | JGI IMG/M metagenome (GOLD analysis project Ga0228662, IMG submission 183173) | Seawater microbial communities from Monterey Bay, California, United States - 76D | ecosystem: Environmental > Aquatic > Marine > Coastal | place: USA: California | collected 2016-11-10
CGTGTCAGAGGAAACAACAACGGGTGTTCACCGTCTGTATGAATTGGTGAAAAATGGCCAGCTACCGTTCCCTGCGATCAATGTGAATGACTCAGTTACTAAGTCCAAATTCGACAACAAGTATGGTTGTAAAGAATCCCTTGTTGACGGCATTCGCCGCGCAACCGACACGATGATGGCGGGTAAGACTGCAGTTGTCTGTGGATATGGCGACGTGGGCAAAGGCTCTGCCGCGTCACTTCGCGGTGCGGGTGCGCGGGTTAAAGTAACCGAAGTTGATCCGATCTGTGCGCTTCAGGCCGCGATGGATGGGTTTGAGGTTTTAACACTCGAAGACGCAGTTGAAACGGCAGACATCTTTATCACCACAACAGGCAACAAAGACGTCATTCGCATCGAACATATGCGCGCGATGAAGGACATGGCGATTGTTGGAAACATCGGTCACTTTGATAACGAAATCCAAGTTGCACACCTAAAGAACCACAAATGGACCAACATCAAAGATCAGGTGGATATGATCGAAATGCCATCAGGCAATCGCATCATTCTGCTGTCAGAGGGTCGTCTCTTGAACCTTGGTAACGCAACTGGCCACCCATCGTTTGTAATGTCAGCCTCGTTCACGAACCAGGTTTTGGCGCAGATCGAACTTTGGACTAAGGGTGATGAATATAACAATGATGTTTATATCTTACCAAAGCATTTGGATGAAAAGGTTGCGCGTCTGCATTTGGATCGCATCGGTGTGAAGCTTACAACACTTGCCAAAGACCAAGCAGATTACATTGGTGTCACGACCGAAGGTCCGTTTAAGCCTGAACACTACAGATATTAAGAAAGACTTTTTACATGACAAGATCATCTTACGTTTTCACCTCTGAATCCGTCTCTGAGGGACACCCCGATAAGGTCTGCGATCGCATTTCTGATGCGGTTTTGGACGCCTTTTTAGCAGAAGAGCCAGAGGCACGGGTCGCTTGCGAAACATTTGCCACAACGAACCGCGTTGTGATCGGTGGCGAAGTCGGCCTGTCCGATAAAGAGAAATTATCAAGCTACATGGGCCGCATCGATGAGATTGCACGCGCTTGCATCAAAGATATTGGATACGAACAAGATAAATTTCACCACGAAACCGTCGAGGTGACAAACCTGCTGCACGAACAATCGGCGCATATCGCCCAAGGTGTTGATGCAGCAGATAACAAAGATGAGGGTGCAGGCGATCAGGGGATCATGTTTGGCTATGCTACGAATGAAACCGAAGAATTGATGCCCGCACCTATTCAATATTCGCACGCGATCCTGCGCCGCTTGGCAGAGGTGCGCAAGGATGGCACAGAACCCAAATTGGGACCGGATGCAAAATCGCAGCTGTCTGTGCGCTATGAAAACGGGAAGCCCGTCGGCGTGACATCCATTGTTTTATCAACGCAGCACTTGGATGAAGCGATGACATCCGATGATGTGCGTCTGGTGGTCGAACCCTATATCCGCGAAACCCTGCCCGAGGGATGGATTACCGCAGATACCGCATGGCACGTGAACCCAACTGGGAAATTCGTGATTGGCGGACCTGATGGGGATGCGGGCCTTACGGGGCGCAAAATCATTGTGGACACATATGGCGGTGCAGCCCCCCATGGTGGCGGCGCGTTTTCTGGGAAAGACCCGACAAAGGTTGACCGGTATGCGGCCTATGCAGCGCGCTATTTGGCGAAAAATGTGGTTGCCGCCGGCTTGGCCGAGAAATGCACGATCCAGCTGAGCTATGCGATTGGAGTTGCGCGTCCACTCTCGATTTATGCAGATACATTTGGCACAGGTCAGGTCAGCGAAGAGCAGATCGAAAAGGCTGTGTCAGACTGTATGGACCTCACCCCACGCGGCATTCGCACGCATCTGGGCCTGAATAAACCAATTTATCAACGCACAGCTGCCTACGGCCACTTTGGCCGCGCACCTGACGCAGATGGCGGTTTCAGCTGGGAGCGTATCGATCTGATCGATGCTCTGAAAGCGGTTACATAAGAAATTTGATTGAGCTAGCTGGCGAAAAATAGAAAGTTCTTTAATTATGTCGAATAATGAATTCGAAATCCGATTTTATCAGGAGGGAGATGAAACACAGATAATTAATTTATTCGAGAAAGTTTATGAAAAACAAATTACTCTAGATTGGTGGAAATGGCGTTACTTACGTAATCCTAGCGATAAGCCACAAATCGCTCTGGCCTTTTTGGGTGAACAGTTGGTTTCACATTACGCAGTTTCACCTGTTTTACTTTCTAAAAGAAATCAGCTCGTTAAGTGTGCGTTATCCATGACTACGATGACCCATCCATCTTTTGAAGGTAAGGGTCTATTCATTAGGCTTGCCTCTGCAATATACAAAAAATTAACTGCTGAAGGTTATCAATTTGTGTTTGGATTTCCAAATTATAACTCGCACGGGATTTTCAATAATAAACTTGCATGGAAGGATATTGGAATAATCGTGACGCTTAGAAATGACCTTAAAAATATGACGTTTAATGATAAACACGTTACTGCGCCAAAGATTATACCATTTGATTATTCTTTACTAAGGTTTTCTCAATCAAAGAAACTTAAAATTGGTTTAGCCAAGAGTGATGCGTTTTTTCGATGGCGCTTTTCTAAAGATAGTGGAAACCAATACCAATTTTTGAGTTCAAAATCAGGTGCATTCTTGATTTTTAAAGTATATCGGTCTTATTCGCTTGACGTTGTACACATGGAGGGTGCCGCTGAAGACCTTCAACTACTTTACGCGCAGATTTGTAAATATGCCGAGTTAAATGGATTATCTTATGTCGAAACTTGGTGTAGCCTACACTCTAGTATGCACAGTAAATTAGAGCGTTTGGGTTTTAAGTTGACTGGAGGGTCGACTTTTCTCGGAGGTATAGATTTCTCTGGTTCAGATTCTTTCTTTGATTTAAGAGATTGGCAAATAAATATGTCGCTATCGGATCTTTACTAATGCAGTGCAAAATTCTTTTTATAACTGGTGATAGATCCGAATATGACCTTTTGAAACCAGTTGCAAAAGAACTGAGTAGTTACAAGCAATTTAAGCTAGGTTTTTTTGTTGCTGGTACACACTTGATAGAAAAATTTGGAAGAACGATTGATGTTATTGAGAACGATGGTTTTGAAATTGTTTCTAAGATAAATAATTTGCTTCTATCGGACTCTCCCAGTGCTCGAGCGAAGTCGCTCAGTATTGAGTTAGCAAGCTTGGTCGATACAATTGATACATATAAGCCCGCAATGGTTGTCGTATTAGGCGATCGGGAAGAGACTTTAGCTGCAGCTATAGCTTGTGTTTACTCGAGGACTATCTGCGTGCACTTGTGCGGAGGTGATACTACTAGCGATGGTAATTCTGATAACCTTGTAAGAGATGCTGTAACGAAAATGGCGCATATTCATTTCCCTTCAACAGAAAAAAGCCGCAAGAGAATTTTAGATTTAGGTGAAGAAAGTTATAGAGTTTTTAATTACGGAGCTACTGGTATTGATAGTCTTGTTAATGTAGAGCAAATGTCAAAAACCGAGCTATTGAAAAGTCTTGGCGTGAACGAAGACTATAAACGATTTGCTGTTTTGATACAGCATCCAATATTGACTGATATTGAACAAAGTATTGCTGATCTGCGGGCGTCTCTGGTCGCTCTTCGTGAAATTGGAATCCCAACATTTGTCGGAAGAACAAACAGTGATCCAGGAAATATGGCTTTCAGAGAAATACTGAATAGTTGGTGTGGTGAAAACGACACTTTTCATTTTTACGGAAACTTAGATAGAATAAAGTTCGTTAATTTACTACGTCATGCCAGCGTGTTAGTAGGCAATTCATCTCTCGGCATTATTGAGGCGCCGTATTTAAAGCTACCAGTTGTAAACGTTGGTTTGCGGCAGCGCGGTAGGGAGAGTGGCGAAAATGTTATCTTCGTCGATGGAAAAAAGGAGGATGTGCATGCAGCGATCATTAAAGCGACCGAAGATGATTTGTACCGTGGTGTGATAGAAAGTGGCACAAACCCTTATGGGTACGGGATTGCGTCAAAGTTGATTGCGAAAAAATTATCTGAAATTTTACCGGATTTAGATAAGTTTCGATTAAAAATGCAGGTAAAGTGAATGGGTCAGCGAATTTTGGTAGTAGCACCTCATGCAGATGACGAGGTCATAGGATGTGCTGGTTTGATACTCAGTTCTAAATTGAAGGGCGCCTCTGTTGGGTGGCTTTTGATGACCAGTGTTGAAGAACAGTATGGTTATTCTGAGGAGTTTGTTCAAACCCGGAAAAAACAGATTGAAACTGTTAAAGAATTGCTTTCATTTGACACCTTTTCAAACTTGGGATTCCACCCCGCATATTTAGACACTATACCTAAGTCTGAAATTATATTGGCCATGTCGAAAGTTATTCAGCGTTATCAACCAAGTGAACTCTATATTCCGTATCCGGGAGATGCGCACTCGGATCATGGCGTAACTTTTGATTGCTGTAGGGCGTTTATGAAGCCCTTTAGGTACGATCATGTGGAAAAAATTTGTTGCTATGAAACAATTTCTGAAACCGATCAAAATTTTACTCCTGATCAAGAATACTTTAAACCCAACAGGTTTGTTAATATCAGTGATTTTATAGATCAGAAAGTACATGCTGCTCTCACATATGAATCCGAGTTTCAAGAACATCCATTTCCTAGAAGTGAAGTAAATATAAAGGCGTTGGCGGCCCACCGTGGTGCGACTGCGAATTATAAATACGCAGAAGCATATATTTCACTATTGGATCGATCCAATTAAACCAAATATGGAGTTTTTCACTAATATGAAAATCATAGCAGAGGTAGGGGTTAATCATAATGGCTCAATTGACGCTGCACTTGAATTAGTGAAAGCCGCAAAAGACGCAGGTGCGGATATAGTAAAGTTTCAATTATTTGACGCGGATCAACTAGTGCAAAAACATACGCCAGTTGCGGCATATCAAGCGGCAAACGATGGACGGCACCAGACACAGTATGAAATGCTTAAAGCATTAGAGCTTTCTTACGACGAACACATTCAAATCAAGAGATATTGTGACGAAATCGGGATCAAATATCTTGCTACAGCATTTGATGGACGTAGTCTTCAATTTTTGGCCGATGAGCTAAAGCAGAATATATTTAAAATCGCATCTGGTGAAATAACAAATGGTCCCTTTATTGAACAACATGTAAAAACAGGAGGTCACATTGTGCTTTCTACAGGCATGTCAACGATTGGAGAGATTGAAGCAGCGCTCTCCTTGATAAGTTTTTTCTTGCTAAATCCAGGTGGCACTCCGACAGGTCAAAATGTAAAAAGAGCATTTCGAGAAATTATGCCGCTAGGGATTTTGGCGGAAAAAGTCACATTATTACATTGCTCATCTGAGTATCCAGCTTCACTTGAGTCGGTCCATTTACATAGTATGAAAACTATAGGCAATAGTTTTGGATTACCGTACGGTTACTCTGATCATACCATTGGGTTGGAGGTGTCGATATGTGCAGCTGCTTTGGGCGCATCAGTGATTGAAAAACATTTTACACTTGATAAATCAGCGAATGGACCCGATCACGCTGCATCTATTACACCAACTGAACTTAAAGAACTAGTTACGGCTGTCCGAAATGTTGAAATTGCATTAGGTAGTAAAGTTAAGTTGCCTTCCGACGCGGAATTAGACAATTCAGATTTGGCGAGGAAGAGTATAGTCGCGGCTGAAACGATATCTAAAGGCGATATATTTAATAAGGATAATTTAACTACTCGTCGCCCTGGGCAGGGTATCTCCCCGATGCGCTATTGGGATTTATTAGGAAAAAAAGCGTCGCGAGATTATTTTTCAGGTGAAATGCTTGATGATTTTGCCTAACTCGAAAAGTAATTTGTTTTTATTAGGGAACGGTGGGCATGCAGGTGTTATCTTGGATTTGTTAACTGAGATTGGTGTGAATGTTTCGGCTGTTTATTCTCCTGCGGCACCGGTTAACTCAACGTTGTTTGCTGACATTGAGCACCGTACTAACGACCAAGACATTCTGAGATATGATCCTGAAAACACCTTTTTGATTAATGGGATTGGAATGTTGCCTAACAAGGATATTAGAAGAAATGTCTTCAATAGATTTAATAATCACGGCTATCGTTTCATTTCAGTAATTTCTCCAACTGCTAAAATTTCTAAGAATGCCATCATTGGAGATGGTGTTCAGATTTTCCATAATGTTACTGTCCAGGCCGGTTGCAAAATTGGTGACCATACGATCTTAAATACTGGCGCCATAGTCGAACATGACTGTACTATAGGGCCACATAATCATTTTGCGCCAGGCACAACTATATGTGGTGGCGTTGAAACTTGTGAGAATGTCTTTATCGGTGCTGGCGCTACTATTTTACCGAACCGAAAAATATCAGCTTCAACCGTAGTTCGTGCGCAGTGTGTGCTCTAGATTATGGAATTAGAAAATTAGCCTTCGTTTGAGTGGCTATTTCTGTGATAGTAACAAAAGGAAATCTATTGTGAAAAAATCTCTAATGGAGACAAAAAAAGTTTTAGTAACGGGTGCCGATGGCTTTATTGGGTCTCACCTCGTGGACAATTTATTATCTCGTGGGTATCCTGTGCGAGCACTTGCTCAATATAACTCGTTTAATTCCATCGGCTGGCTGGACCAAATTCAGGGAGCGGCATCACTTGAAGTTATTTCTGGCGATGTGCGTGATCAGGGTTTTTGCCATGAGTTAACAGATGGCGTAGCAATCGTATTTAACCTAGCGGCATTGATTGCAATCCCATACTCATATAGCGCACCACAATCTTACCTTGATACAAATGTCATGGGAGCATTAAACATTGCAAAATCGTGTTTGCATAATTCAGTTGAGAAGCTTGTTCAAATTTCCACAAGTGAGGTTTATGGATCGGCTCAATATGTTCCAATAGATGAAAAACACCCATTGCAACCGCAGAGTCCATATAGCGCATCAAAAATTGCATCGGATGCATTGGTTCAGAGTTTTCATAATTCCTTCGGATTAAATGCAATAATCGCTCGCCCATTCAACACGTTTGGCCCAAGACAGTCTGCACGTGCTGTGATACCAAGTATAATTTCGCAAATAGCTGACGGCGTGAAAACGATAAAGGTGGGAGACCTGCGTCCAACCCGTGATTTCAATTTCGTAGATGATACATGTGACGGATTAATTGCTTTAGCGGAATGTGATGAAGCCATTGGGCAGGTGGTTAATATTGGAAGTGGCTTGGAAATAAGCATTGAAGACACTTTTAAAAAAATAAGAAAAATTATGGGAAGTTCGGTTCAGTTTGAGGTTGAAAAAATTCGATTGCGCCCTGAAAAATCTGAAGTAAATCGCCTTTGTTGCGACTCGACCCTCTTGAAGTCTCTGACTGGGTTTGAAAATCGAATCTCGCTTGATACAGGATTAAAAAAGACCATCGATTGGTTTTTGGATCCTAGAAACTTAATCAAATACGATTCTTATCGATACAATGTCTGATATAGAAAATCTCACTGAGTTTCTAAGGTCTTATTATTTCCCGGAAACAGTCTTTCCGCTTCATAGACCTATTATTTCGGAGAATGAAAAAACTTGCGTCCTATCTGTTTTGGAAAGTGGATATGTATCATCTGTCGGTCCTGAAATTGAAGCGTTTGAAAATAAAATTTGTTCGTTAACCGGCTCTGAAGCGTGTGTTGCTGTGACTAACGGTACGGCTGCTCTGCACGCCTCTCTCAATTTTATTGGCTGTGAGGGTGATCACTATGTGATTACACAAGCTTTGTCATTTGTTGCAACGGCTAATGCGATTACGCAAACTGGAGCAGTCCCTATATTTTTGGATGTTGACGCAGATACCTTGAGTTTATCCCCAAAAGCGCTGGCACACTTTTTATCGAATAACACTTATGTGGATATTGATGGACAATGCCGTCTAAGCAGTGATGATAAAATAGTAAAAGCTTGTGTGCCCATGCACACCTTTGGAGCTATCGGTCGCATATATGAAATAAGAGATATCTGTAATAATTTTGGAATAATTTTAGTAGAAGATGCTGCTGAAGCCTTGGGTAGTCATTTAGATGGCAAACATGCTGGGACCTTTGGTAAGTTAGGTACCTTAAGTTTCAATGGGAATAAAATTATAACTACTGGCGGAGGAGGTGCGATTTTATGTAGTCAAAGTGATTACGTCAATTTGAAACATCTGACTACAACTGCTAAAAAGCCACATCAATTTAAATATTTTCACGATCAGGTCGGCTTCAATTATAGGATGCCCAATATCAATGCATCTTTAGGGCTTGGACAATTGACGAACTTCACAAAAGTGCTTGAAGAAAAACAGAAACTAGCTGATCATTATGCTCAAATCTTCTCGGGTTCTAAATATTGTTTTTTTAATCCAAACGCTATAGGTACCTCTAATAATTGGCTCAATACCTTGTTGTGCGACAACCTTGCGGAACGAGATGTTTTTATTAAGGATTGTTTGAAAAATAATATATATGTTCGAGCGGTCTGGGAGCCGCTTAATACTCTACCACCTTATAAACAATGTGTATCCGATTCTCTCCATGTTACGCATACAATCAAAGATAAAATAATTAACTTACCCAGTAGTGTTCCGATGAGTAAAATGGATAACTAACTATGAATAATAAATTTTTTAAAAAAGAAGATAAAATAATTGATGTGATTAATATGTTTAACGAAACGGGTGATACATTAGCCATTATTGTCGACGAAGATTTTAACATCGTTGGTGTTGTGAGTGACGGTGATATTAGGCGAGCATTGTACAAAAATAATTACTATTTAGATGATCAACTCAAAGGTATCATCAACTATAACCCGATACTATTAACAGAAGCTTCTAATGTTAAAAATATTGTTAAGATAATGCGTGAAAAAGGTATTAATAAAGTTCCTTTTGTGCAAAATCGAAAATTTTTGAAACTAGTTAATATAGATGACTTATTAAGTGGAGTCACAATAAATGCAAATCGAAATATAAATATGTTTATAATGGCCGGTGGTTTCGGCACGCGTATGCGACCCTTAACAGAACATAAACCGAAGCCGATGCTTGAAGTCGATGGCAAGCCAATTTTAGAACATATTGTAAACAACGCCAGAAATTTTGGTATTAATAATTACACTATCTCATTAGGATATTTGGGTGATCAAATAGAAAGCTATTTCGGTGATGGCAAGGCTTTCGGCGTTAATATAGATTACGTTCGAGAAGATAAGCCTTTAGGCACCGCAGGCGCACTTTCATTGGTAGCCAATGCGAAAAGAAAGCAACTTATTGTGATAAATGGTGATGTTCTATCAGCAATCAACTATGGGCATTTATTATCTTATCACAATAGAAGTAAAGCTCAGGCCACGATCGTAATAAAAAAGCACTTCATTCAAAATCCATATGGCACAGTGTTCTTTGATAGTAATGAAACTTTGATAGAATTTACAGAGAAGCCAGTTTATGAATCATGGATAAACGCTGGGATATATGTTTTGGAACCTTCTACGTATGAGAATCTTCCGTCAACATATTTAGATATGCCTGATTTACTCTTGCAAGTGAGTAAAAAGAGTAATGTTAAGGTTTTCAAGATGAATAATGATTGGCTCGATATTGGTAGGCCAGCAGACCTAGATTTTGCGAACAAGAGGTTTTTAACCGATGAGTGAGTATAGAATATTGGGGATAGTGCCCGCGCGTTTCGGGTCTAAGCGTATACCGTTAAAAAATATCAAAATTCTAGGTGACTATCCTTTGATAACTTGGACTCTGAACGCCGCTGTTAACTCAGGTGTGCTCGACACGATAATGGTCTCCACAGATTCTGATGAAATATCCGCATACGCTGGTGAAGTTGCTGGTGTTTCTATTCCATGGTTAAGGCCGGCTGCGCTCGCTACGGATCAGTCATCTACCATGGATGTCATCATGCATACATTAGATGAGTATGAAAAGATTGGACAAAGATTCAATGCAGTTATGATTTTGCAGCCGACCTCTCCGTTCCGAACTGTCAAAACAATTAGAGATGCTGTAAATTTATATTTAAAACATAATTGTCAGAAGTCAGTTGTAACGGTTTCTGAAGTTTCAGATGCTGTTGAGTGGAGCTTGTTCGAAGTAAACGACACTATTAAACCAGCTTTAGGTTGGGAGAATTTCTCTAAACGTTCTCAGGAACTAAATTGTTTCTGGAAACTAACGGGATCAGTTTATTTGTCGTCAATCAGTCAGTTGAAACGTAAGCGAGGTTTCATTCACGATGAGATGGCTATGTTGAAAATTTTCGATAGTAAAGAAAATCTAGATATAGACACAATTGCTGATTGGAAAATTGCTGAAAGTTACATTTAGATAGGGTTTTTAAAACATGATGAAAAAAGCTTTAATTACAGGTGTCACAGGTCAGGATGGTTCCTACTTAGCGCGATTTTTGTTGGGAAAAGGCTATGAGGTTCATGGTTTAAAGCGAGCAATATCACTGCGCAACACGGACCGTATCGATGGAATTTACAAAGATCCTCTGCTTCAAAATACAGACTTTTTACTCCACTACGGCGACATGACTGATGGAATGAGTTTGCATAAAGTTATAAGTGAAGTGCGCCCTGATGAGATATATAATCTTGCAGCGCAAAGCCATGTTGCCGTTTCATTTCAGGAGCCTGAGTTCACTACGAATGCCGATGCGCTTGGATGTTTAAGAGTCTTGGAGGCAATTAAAAATTGTGGGCTTGTCAGTCAAACAAAATTCTATCAAGCATCTACTTCAGAGCTTTACGGTGATACTCTCATTGTGCCACAAAATGAACAAACACCATTTAATCCTTGCTCGCCGTATGCTATCGCAAAGCATTATGCTTTTCAGATGACAAAACTGTATCGTGAAGCTTATGGAATGTATGCATGTAATGGTATTTTATTTAACCATGAGTCCCCTGTACGTGGTGAGACTTTTGTTACTCGAAAAATTACAATTGCTTTATCAAAGATTTTCAAAGGAATTCAAGAGTGCCTATTCTTAGGCAACCTAGACTCTAAGCGAGACTGGGGACATGCGGAAGATTATGTCCGAGCACAATGGCTAATATTGCAGGCGCAAGAACCTGATGATTATGTGGTTTCTACTGGGGAGCAAATAAGTGTCAGAGACTTTGTTGAACTTTGCTTGAAAGAACTGGGTATTTCGATCAAATGGCAGGGCAATGGTATTGATGAATGTGGGATAGTTACGGACGTTGCACAAAGTGAATATGGAAACACAGATTTAACTAAAGGATCAGTAATTGTAAGAGTGTCTAAAGACTACTTTCGACCAGCTGAAGTTAGCAATTTACTCGGTGATTCCACTAAAATTCGAACAAACTTAAACTGGCGTCCCAGCATCTCAGTAGATCAATTAGCCAAAGAAATGATTATAAGCGACCTGCAAAAGATTTGAATACACTTATTTTCATAGGCTTAAGTGTTGCCTCAAGTGGCTTAGCCGCGTTAAGAGTTTTTTGGGTAGAGGCGCAGTTTAATATTGATACCGTTGCGGCTTACATGTTTTTCCAGAGTTTACTTATGCTCGCCGCGTACTCAGATTTTGGTGTTAATCAAGGAGTATTGTACCGATCGGTACAACGGAGTGTGAGGAATCGCAAAAAAGCGGCAGCTTCAATCATCAATGGTGTAATAAAGAAAGCTTCATTACTTTGCATTCTTTTCTTGATTTTGTATTATCCCATTTTCCTGTTACTGACAAAAAATGCTCTAAGTAATCTTCAGATAACAATTTTATGTTTATCCTACATCGTATCGTTAGCATTCGCGAATTTTACTCAAGTATATTTAAGAGCTTTCGACTACTTAGTATCACTAGCTGTATTTAATTTATTAGTTTCCATTTTGACACTAATAATAATGAGTATTTTTCAGGATATATTCGAAGATGCTGGTTTATTTTATCTACTAATGTCACAACCATTATCGATTTTAATTATTTTTTCTGCTTACATTTTTCTGAGATGTTACAATAAATTGGATTTAACGGTTAAAAGTTATCCATGGTATGTGGTATGCAATATTTCTTCATCCGGAATTTATATCGCTTTGATTGGACTGTTATATGGTTTTTTTGTGATAATGGATAAAATATATATGGCCCGATTGGATCACATGGATGGATCAGCGGTTTATGTTTTCTTTACGGTTTTTTCGGGCATCGCAATAACCTTGTCGGGTTTTGCCTACCAAGCGGGTTTCAAGTATTTTTTCAAGTCAGATGAAAAATCCGAATTTTTACAAAAAAATGTAGATGAATTAATTAAATATTTTTTTACTTCAGTCACACCACTCTGTATGATCTTTCTTATAATAATAATCTACTATTTGAATAATTATCAAAGTGAACATTTAAAATATATTCAATTTATTCCACTGGTAATATTCACTGCTATCAATAGTGTATTTGTTGGCTTTGTTAATCAATACTTACTTGCAAATTATCAACATAAAATAATATTTTTTTATAATCTCGTAGTACTAGGATTCACGATCACTTTAACTGAAATCTTATTTCATTATGGGCTAATAAATTCAGTCAAGTACTTTGGTATTTGCATGTCTATTGTTGGTCTTGTGTATATGATGCTTTTGATAATAAAAGCTGGTGCAAGCTTAGGGAATGTTTTCTATAATATTGCGCTCTTCGGTGCAGTCCTTACGGTAGCTCTAAACAGTTAGGCGAATTCATGGCGGATAGTAATGTACATAAGGTGACAGATGAAACAGGAGAGGTTCTAGCTATATTGACGCGTGATATGCGTTTATTATTAAACGGCGAATTCGTAACTGACGACACTGACGAACTGCAGGTTGGGTCGTTTCGATACAATTCAAGGCATAAAGTCAAGAAACACATACATAACGAGTTACCTCGCACTATCAGCCGTACTCAAGAATTCTTATTCGTGCAAGATGGAACAGCGGTGGTTTCTATTTATAATATGACGGGTGCGTTAGTCGAAGCGTTAACGCTTACGCAGGGGAGTGGATTGTTGATTTTTAAAGGTTGGCACGATTTGGAAATCCATGATCATTGTCAATTTTTTGAGGTGAAATTAGGTCCATACATGGGGGCCGACGATAAAAGTTACGAGGATTAGATGTTAAGAGTATTTGAACCTTTTTTGGAAAATGAAGATAAAGCCGCTGTAGAAATGGCTTTGGATGCTGGTTGGATATCATCGGGTGGGCCATATGTACTTGACTTTGAAAGCTCACTAGCAAAGCTGTTCAATCGTAAATATGCAATCTCAATGAATAGTGGCACATCTGCGCTTGAAGCCGCTGTTCATGCATTAAATTTAGAGCCCGGATCAGAGGTAATCTTGCCGGCATTTACGATAATATCTTGTGTTAACGCCGTCTTAGCAAATGACTTGGTGCCCGTGTTTGTTGACATTGAAGATGTAAGTTGGAACATTGATGCAAAACAGTTAGCTTCAGCGCTGTCTCCGAAAACAAAAGCAATTATGATTGTTCACATGTATGGACAGTCATGTGAAGTTGACGTCATCCAACGATTTGCAACGGACAACGGTTTAGCCTTAATTGAAGACGCCAGCCAAGTACATGGTGGCGCTCTCGATGGGATACCGCTAGGTAGTTTTGGTGACGTAAGTATCTTTTCATTCTATGCTAATAAAATCATAACGACAGGTGAAGGTGGCGCGCTCTTAACAAATAACGAAAATATCGCCGCAACGGCAGCCGACTATCGGAATTTATATTTTGATAGTGAACGTAGGTTTCGACACAGTGCGCTTGGAAGAAATTATAGGCTTACGTCGCTACAAGCTGCATTGGGGCGTAGTCAACTGGCTCGTATTGATTCTATCATTGCGAGCAAAATTGCGCTTGGTCACATGTATTTAGATATATTTTCAGACCTTCCGTTTAGAAAACGATTACCAAAATCTAACGATAAATCGTGTGTTTATTGGATGAATGCGTTCGAATTTGAAGATGGTGCGTGTGATGTTGAAAAGTTAACAAAAGTTTTAAAAAATAATGGTTTTGAAACACGTTATTTCTTCAGTAACTTAGCAAAACAAAAATTCGTCCAAAACAGATGTATAGTAGTTAACGATTTATCTGAAAGCGACTTGGCAGAAAAAAATGGGATTTACTTTCCATCAAGTCATAAAGTTAAACAAGAAGATATATACCGAATGAAAGATTTAATAACAGAATGCCTAAATTAGATCAAATTACGTTTAACTTTGTGAAGACTAAGATTCCTGAAAAGCAAAGGATAGGAAAAATCTTAGACATAGGATGTGGAAATGGCCTATATTCGTGTCGAAATTATGATCCAAAATACCTCGTAGGAATTGATCGCGATCCTCTCAATCGCGACAAATTTGAGCGTAATTTGTTGCAATCAGGAGTTAACGGGAAATTTTATGAAAATTTCGACGAACTTGATGAGGATGCCTTAAGCTTAAAATTTGATCTAATTTCGTTGATTGGAGTAATTGAACTCAATAGTATAGATGAAGTAATTGATATTATTGCACGTGGAAGTTCCTATTTATCGCATGGAGGATACTTCTTTGCTGTATACTATCCTTGGAATCCATTGTCGGCTTTTTATTTTCCATATATTTTTAAAGGTGGAAAGACTTATTATGAAAACAGCAGTGGAATATATGTGCACTCTCACAGCTTAAAACAAATCAAAAAGATTATGCTTGATGCGGGTTTTGAGATACATGATGCTGGTGTGATTAATCCGTATCCATCGATATTCTGGAGTTACTCAAAGTTGCCTGAAATTATCTTTTCTCTGAAAACCGCAGTTGAATTATTACCATTTGGTGGTCGATATATTTTAGGTAAAAAGTTATGAAGATATTAATTGATGCTCGCGTTTTGAGTGTTCAAAGAGGTGGCGTAGCTAGAATTATCCTTAATTTGTTAAATGAATTTTCAAGCCAACAAAAAATTCAAATAGTATGTTTAGTGATGGAAGGTTCAAGCACCGTATTACCTAAGTTTGATAATGTTGAATATATCTACATGTCATGGCCGTTGGGCGTAAAGCGATTCATGCGGTTTTTTGTTGAAAACACGAAGTTGTATATGCACATCTTAAAAGAGAAGCCCGAGATCGTTTTTTGTCCAAATTATACTGCGCCATTACTCATGACTATTTATCGGCCATTTAAATTAGTTATGGGGATTTGGGATATCACATATACTACACACCCAGATCATTACACCTGGTATGAGAGATTAGTATTGCAGATTCCATCGAGGAATGCTGCGCGTATTGCAGATATGATAGTAACTTGTTCTTTGTTCGATGCGCAACAAATACAAGGTCATTACACAATAGATCCTGAAAAACTTCATGTCCTGAAACTAAATGCAGATAAAAAATTCTTTTCTGAGGAATGTATTGAGAAGCCAGTAAAATACCTACGAAGCAACGATATTACTAATAAATATATGTTAAGTTTAGGTGTAATTTATCGCAGGAGAATGGTTCCAGAGATCATACAGGCGTTTGTAGAATTAAAGAGCGAGCAAAAGCTAGAGGACAGTCTCCAATTGTTGATAGTTGGGAAGAATCTAATTCGCCCAAAATTCGACTTAGAGGGACTTATTCGTAGTTCGTTCGACTGGGGAGTTAGGTATATTGAATTCGTGCCAGAAGAACAGCTTACAGCATTATTTAAATTCGCCCAAAGCTACATTTGTATCAGTGAAGTTGACGGAGAGGCAATTTTGGTGAAGGAAGCTGTTGCGCTTGGTACACCTATAATAACCACTAAGATGCTGTCTTCCGACATAGATGATCATGCCACGCTTATAGACTCGCCAGTTACAGTGGATGAGATAAAGCGCTCCATATTAAAAGCCGTGAAAACTGACTCCAAGCTACTGAATTATCAAGCAACTATTGCAAAGAAAAATCTGAGTTATATCAGTGGCGACTCCGAATACAAAAAACTAGTAACAAAAATTCTTCAAGAGGATTAATGATGGAAAAAGCAACACACTGTCGACTTTGTGGCGATGTACTTTCTTCGACGGTAATCAAATTTCAAGACCAGTTTGTGAGTAACTTCGTTAAGAAAAGCTCTGTAACTGATGGGATCGAAGTTCCTATCGACTTGGTAATTTGCGATAATTGTACACTGGTACAACAAGTTTACAGCGCACCGCAAGAGATTCTGTATTCACAGAATTATTGGTATCGATCAGGTGTGACCGAAACCATGCGTCAACAATTAAAAGACATTGTCGACGCCTGCTTTAATGAAGTTAACATCAATAAAGATGACATAATTTTGGACATTGGCGCTAACGATGGCACTATGTTGAGTCATGTAAGGTCGAAGTGTATCACTGTTGGGATTGATCCAGCAAAAAATTTATTTAGCCAATTACAAGAAAATTGTGATGTTGCATCTAATGATTTTTGGAGTGCGGGAGTTTATCAAGATTTGAAAAAGGTGCATAACTTAGGAAAACCAAAAGTCGTGACGGCAATCGGCATGTTTTATGACTTAGAGGACCCTATGTCTTTCGTTAAAGATATCGCTGACACAATGCATGAAGACGGCATATTCGTAGCGCAATTAATGACTTTGGAACCTATGTTGGAAAAAAATGATCTTGGTAATTTGTGTCACGAACATTTAGAATTTTACACATACTCTAGCCTTGTTTATTTATTCGAACATTCAGGATTAGAAATTTACAAAGTTACTGAGAATAATACTAACGGCGGTAGTTATCGAATTTTCGCGCGAAAATTTAAATCTGGTTCAATTTCTTATAAGCAAAAAATTGACTATCGTTCAATTGAAGAATTTAAGAAGAAGGTGAATTTGATAGGTCGAGAGCTTAATAATCTGATTGACGAAATCAATGCGAAAGGTGAGCTAATCCACGTGCTAGGGGCTTCAACTAAGGGAAACTGTATACTTCAATACTTTGGAATAGATGCGACAAAAATTAAATATGCTTCGGAACGATCGCCAGAAAAATATGGATTATATACAATCGGGACGGGGATAGAAATATTATCCGAGGATGATAGTCGCGCGCACAACCCTGACTACTATTTAATTTTACCTTGGGCCTTTAAAGATGAGATTATTGCAAGAGAAAGTGATCATGTCGCACGAGGTGGTAAATTTATTGTACCATTCCCAAGTTTACAGGTGATTTAATGTTTATTGAGCCGGATCTATATACTCAAATTGTCAAGAGCCTACCGATAATCTGCGTTGATTTGGTTATCAAGATTTCTGATAGCAATCATTATTTACTCGTTCAAAGACGCGAAGAACCGCTAAAGGGTCTGAAATGGCCACCAGGCGGTAGAAAGAGGTTAAACGAGTCAATTCTGGAGGCAGCACAAAGAATTGCATTTACTGAATTAGGAGCACCATTAAGCACTATTGTTTTCGATCAAAACCCAATAGGTTTGTATCATGATGTCTTTGAATACTCTTCTTTTGGTAAACATAGATACGAAACATTTTCACTACTGATGCAGGGATCGATTTCTCAAGCTGATGTTCCATTAATTAAAACAGATCAGACAAGTGAGAGAGTAATCATCGATAACTCAATACCTAAAAGAATGCTCGAGAATACATATTTTTTCGCAACAGAAAGTTTATTAAAATGAGAGAACATACATCTGTAATCTTTGGTTCCACTGGTCAAGATGGGAGCTTCCTTGCTGAGAAACTGCTTAATTTAGGTCACAATGTAATATGTGGATATCGAAAGTCGTCGACTGAAAATACACAAAATTTAAAACATTTGTTAACATCAGATAAATACTCGGGAAAAATTTCTCTATGTGAATTTGATCTTTCCGATGCGTCGTCAATTTATCGCATCATTAAAGAATATCAACCTGATTGGCTATTTAATGAAGCTGATCAGGACCATGTAGGTTGGTCATATAAAATACCATCATACAGCATTCAAGTGACTACTGAAGCAGTGACGACTATATGTGAAGCAATAACCCTTTGCTCCCCACAGACAAAATTATTCCTTCCTGTGACTTCTAATATTTTCGGAAATGTACACGCCGGTGCAGTAAATGAAACCTCAACACCAGCTCCTATTTCACCGTATGGTATTGCAAAAACAGCTGTACTACATCTGTCACGATATTATCGTGAAACACAAAATCTAAACATTATTACGGGCATTTTATTCAATCATGAATCACATAAAAGAAGTGAGCATTATTTGACAAAAAAACTTGCGAATGCGGTTGCAAAAATACACTTGGGTATTGAAAGTGAAGTTTCATTTGGGGATCTTGATACTTTTGTGGATTGGGGGTGTGCTTCTGAATTCACTGAGTATTTCTGCAAATTAATGCAAAGTGACTTTGTTGGCGATCTGGTCATTGGCACTGGGAAATTAACTAAGGTTGAGGATTTGGTAACAGCAGCCTTTAGTTATAAAAACTTGGATATGGCAAACCATGTAAAGCAAGATCCTCGATTTATGCGACCAATTAAAATGTCACCAATCCACGCTTCTACTGAGAAAATGCAAAGCATTACTGGCGAGCTTTTACACCGCTCATCTGTAGATGTAATCACAGATATGATCGATTATGAAATTGAGATGCTTCAAAATTAAAAATCAAGCTCGAATACTTTCGGAGTGCGTTAACATTTCTTATGCGGCTTATTATGGTGATCACCGATGGAATTTTAGTCACCGTGTAATTGCTGTATTACATGGCTTCTTAAAGTGTTTCGAGATCGTTATATCTTTACAATACCTAAAAAAACTGCCGGCGCAGGAATTAAATGGCCAAGCCTTTAACGTTATATCTACGGGACATTACGTTGACCTAGACTTTGTAAATTTTTTAAATGATGTAGATGATGAGCTAAAAAGCTTAATTCATGTACACCGTTTAGATGAAAACTCAAAGTTAGGTATTTCTGGCCCTGATTTACCACAAATTTTTTTCATTATTTTGATTACCTTTTCTACATGGATAAAGTTATTATTTAGTTCCTTGAAAGGAGGAAAATCTTTTTATAAAAACTATTTGGTGATAAAACATTTTCGTGCGGATCTACTTCCTGAGCTTATTAGAGTGCGGCACTGCGTAAAAGATTTTGATCTTCACAATCCTATAATAATAATGTTTGCTGATGAAGGTAACCCAAGAATCCAAGCGTTTCTAAGATTAAGTGGAGTTAAAAAAGACCAACGCATAAGGTTGGTTCATGTCCAGCACGGAGTGGTGTCAGAGGACACATCGGAATGGAGCTATTCAATTGCGGATACATTTTTTGTCATTTCTCAAAGAACTAAAAATTATCTTGATAGATTGTTTGGTGAAGCAAGAAAGGTATTTTTAACTGGGCCATATGTTCGCAAGCGTTTCGACCCCGTAGTTTCCAAGTATGCGTCGTGTGATGCAAATAACGGTTTAATTATACTTCAACCTTACGTAAAACAATTTGGATCGAAAGAAGATTTTCTAAATCTGTGGCTTAGAGTGGCTAAGTTCTGCGGCGAACATCCACATAAGAATTGGATAGTGAGAATGCATCCCGTCCAAAACTTTTCGAAGGAATTAACAGAAATTTTTTCTATTAAAAATTGTATATTTGACAATGTAACGAAATTAGAAGCACAGATACACCAATCAGATTTTGTAATAGGTATATCATCACAGACGAGCTATGAGGTGATAGCTAGCGGTAAGCCTCTGTTGCTGTTACGTCATGGAAACATGTGCATTGCGGAAAATTTTGAACAGGACTTCTTATTGCATACTTGTGACGTGAACTTGTTCATAGATAGATATAAGGTGATTGATTATGAACGAGAAGCGCTCAAATCGAAAGTTACTAAAAGTAGAGATGCTTTGGGAATAGCTCCATTCACGCATGAAAAAGTCAGAAAAAATTTCTTGAAATTTCTAAAGAAAGTAAAGCAAAGCGATGAAACCTAAAATACGTCTCGAAGAATTTGAAGTAGCGTTTGATAGTTTAATTAAAAGCTATCCGGCGCAAGCTTACTCATCGGTTAAAAAAGACAAATCAAAATATTACGAAGAATTGATGGCCATTGAATCAGTGCTTGTGAACAGCGATTTTGATATCAATTCTTTAAGTGTATTAGATGTTGGCGGCGGTTCAGGAAATTTGTGTATATTGCTCAAACATTTATTGGGTTGTAATGTTTCTATGGTTGACCGGTTAGATGAATTTGATGACGAACATGAGAGGGTAATGGGTAATCGGCAAGATGTAATGAACCGGTTGCACGCAGCAAATATAAAATTTCTTAATGCTGACCCGTTCATGGATACTTACTTTGAAGATGAAAAATTTGACATAATTTTGAATTTCGATGTTATAGAGCATTTACCTCACGGGGTCCCTGGTTTCATAAGTAAAATGTATCACCTGTTAAAGCACGAAGGGGCTTTGATAGTGTCTACTCCAAATCAAGTACATATAAAAAATAGATTGAACGCTTTGCTTGGACGCAACACTTGGGAGGATTTTGAGTATTACATTACCACTGATTACTTTTTTGGTCATATAAGGGAATTAACGTACAAAGAACTTGAGTTTTTATTAAGTAAATATAAGAATTATAAAATAACCGGCAGGACGCATCAACTAAATCGATATGGTAAAGCGCTTTGTGAACTTAGTATTTTGAAACCAATATTTAAGTATTGTATTGATGGGAATGCAAAACTTTCTTATCAACTTTTTGGTGTTGTGAGAAAATGCGATTAAGTAGAGGAGATCTGCTCTGCTTATACTTTGCTTGTCAATTTAATCCATTGATATTCTATTTGATCGTTGACTCTCAAGGATATGATATAACAGGGGTTAGATATATTATTTCTGTTGTGGTGAGCATGTTATTCTTTTCGATGGCACTGATTAAGGGATACAAAATAACATTAGCAGAATATTTACACATCTCAGTAGTACTAGTCCTTATTAGTGGGCGTGCATTTCTTGATCTTATAACTGGGGTGGAATTAGATTTCGCAGTGTATATTATTTTTGTTGAATACGTTTTTGTATTCTTGGTAGTTGCTATGTTATATTGTACAGAACTGTCGGAGTATTTTTCGCGATATAAAAAAATCATAATATTTTTTATGTTCACAAATACTGTTATTTGGGCATTTTCCCTTATCAACGGTATAAGCTGGGGTGTATTTAGGGCATATATAAGTGGTATTACAATTAACAGAGTGCCGGATTTTATCAATATTATATTTATCCCATGGGTATTTGCAACTTCGGGATGGCTTTCTGCCTTTTTTGTTACCTGTTATGCAATTATTACATCCTACAGAACATTATACCTTGCTGTTTTGGTAAGTTTAGCATTTTTATTATTTTTTGGAACTAGATCGGTCCGTGCAACTATACTTAGAAACAGTTTGCTTAGTGTGATGTTAATCATTTTAGCAATTTCAATTTATGCTGACGGTTTAGTTTTAATAGAGCGAGTATTTTCGCTTTTTACTATTGAATCTAAAGTAGCAGGCGAGGCATCAAAATCACAGCGCGTAGTTGACTTTTTTACTTTGTTGAATACCTTACCGAATTGTGTGTTTTTAGGTTGTGGTAGTGTCGAGCCACAATCAGGAATAAGTTATTATAACTTCCCATATTATCCAATATGGGTCTTGTTAATATTTGGTCCTTTAGGGATGTTGCTTAGTCTCTGGATTTTTTTACCTCTTCTTTTAAGAAGAGCTAACATTGAGCATAACTTTCTGCTATCGATCTGGGCAGTATTGCTGATAATTTTGCTTGTTTTTCCATATGTGCACTACTTTTGTTTGATGTTTTTTATTAGTATTTTGCAAGTCCCTATTGTTAGAGGTAGATTTTGAGTACAGAGATGGCCGTTTCGGTATGCATGGCGACATATAACGGCAGCGCCTATGTCTATGAGCAATTACAAAGTATCATGCATCAGTTAAGGCCTGAGGATGAGTTAGTAGTGGTAGATGACGCTTCGACTGATAATACAATATCAATAATTGAGCAGTTCCGTGATTGTCGAATAAAGATACTACGAAACAAGCGTAATTTAGGACATGTACGAACATTCGAACGTTGTTTGACACAGGTAACGAATGAAATTATCATGTTCAGTGACCAAGATGATATTTGGACAGATGATCACGTAGGAAAGTTACTGAAAGAATTCGCAGGTTCAAGCGGCCCGAGACTAGTTTATGGTGATTTTGCGGAGTTCTCTGATCAGAATGGTTTAGGGATCAGAAAGTATTTACCTGATTTTCCAAAAAGCCCAATTAAAAGGATTGATTTCTTCAGATTATTAATATCGGGCAAGTCTAGAATGTTTGGTTGTTGCGTAGCTCTTAATCGTGAACTGTTGGACAAAGTCATGCCGATACCTGCGCGCGCTAGTTCACATGATCTATGGATTGGATATGTAGCGGTTTTGAAAGCAGACATAAGATTAGTTGATCAGGTCATTACACACCGAAGAATTCATACTGCAAATATTACGCAGTCAAGGCGGAAATTATGGAAAATCTTTAAAGAGCGGGCGTACTTCATTAGTTTAATGGTTTATAGGTTAATACTTCGATGAAAGTTTCTGTCATATTACCTGTATATCAGCCTAAGCAGCATATAAAGACGATCATTAAGTCCATAGATACCCAAAATTTTCGCGATTTTGAACTTATCGTAGTTGACGACGATCACACTGATGAATTTTTGTTGTTGCTAGGTGAGCTACAGAAGTTAGTGAGAGACTCAGACCTTAGATTGATCGTTCAAAGAACTAAAAAAAGAGGTTCGGGGCCAGCTATTGCCCGTAACATTGGGTTAGAATGTGCTTCTGGATCGAAAATTACTTTTCTAGATTGTGATGACTTATGGGGTGAGGATTTTATTGGCCAAATGTATGATCTATTGGAAAAAAGTGGAGCGGATGTGGGGGTTTGTGCATCTCGAGTACTTTATAAAAAGCGAGAGGTGATTTTGCGTTTGCCTAAGTGCTATTCACGCGCACAATTATTACAAACAAACATTCTAAGTATGCCATGCGTTATGATCAATGCGCGTAAATTTCAGGGTAAACGCTTTCCCATCATTGGCCATGAGGACTACGCTTTTTGGCTTGAAAATGTAACTGAATTAACAAAAATAGTGGTGGAGCCTTCAGTACTGGTAACTATAAATAAAACCGCAGGATCTATTTCATCGAATTTTTTGCGGTCTGCTGCTTGGCATTGGAAAATTTTAGGTCAACAAGGTTTATACTTAAACCAGAAGTTATTTTATTTTTTAATGTATGTTATCAATGCTCTGAATAAACGATTGAATTTTTGCAATTCAATAATTGTATACTAAACTTATCGCGCTCTGGATTGCCCAATGAAATTGCTCAAGCCTACATTACTAAAACACATGCGCCACGTTGATCACAGAGGATATTTTGCAGAAACGTATAGCCGTCGTAAATATTCTGAACTTGGAATTGATGTTGAATTTGTGCAAGATAATCACTCCCTTTCGCTATATGTGGGAACACTTCGCGGCTTACACTTCCAAGCACCACCTCATGCCCAAGCTAAATTAGTGCGATGTGTTCGTGGCACTA
>Ga0228662_1000353_pt1 | contig 23710 bp, 17 predicted proteins | sample 76DmetaG_FD_183173 | JGI IMG/M metagenome (GOLD analysis project Ga0228662, IMG submission 183173) | Seawater microbial communities from Monterey Bay, California, United States - 76D | ecosystem: Environmental > Aquatic > Marine > Coastal | place: USA: California | collected 2016-11-10
ATAATTTCAACCGATAATCAAGCACAGGCAAAATTATTAAACAAGTGAAAATTATGATGGCGCATTACATTTTAATGATAACAAAGTTGCAAGAGATACCTCTGTAGAAGGTGAAGGCTTTTCTTTAATTATAGCGTTCAAGAAACACTTTATGGTAACCGGGCTTTACTATTTCTTTATCGTGGCTAAAAGTAGAATAATAATCTTTTGCTCTGTTTTTAATTGTGTTCTTATCAAGTTTGTATTTTGCAACGGGCATTATCGACACACCTGCTAACTGCCATGCGTGAATATGGCTGAATCCCTTTATTTCTTCTGTATTATAGCGATATCCACTACCCCATGCACCTCCAATTTCAGTATCCGGACTTAGATTCACCATGCCAAAAGGGCGACTTGCCGATGAAAAAAAGAACCACCTTGAGTTTGCAGCGTCAAGATGAGGATACACCATATCAACAGGTGTTTGAGCGAGTAGTAAGTTGCTTAAAACCAAGGTGTAAAAAAGAAGTATATTTCTCATTTGTTTAAAAATTAATTATCATTACTGAAAAACAAAGGAATCATCCCTTTTTCTTTCATTGCTATTACAACTTCTATTCTTGTAAATTGAGCCGTTATGTTTTTATTTTATTAGTTTTTTAATGGTTTTAAAAGAAAGTTAGAGAAATAAAAACCCTATAAACTCAATATTTATAGGGTTTTGTTGTTTTTTTGTCTCTTTTGACTTTGTTCTAGCAGAGAGGAAGGGATTCGAACCCTCGATACGTTGCCGTATACACACTTTCCAGGCGTGCGCCTTCGACCACTCGGCCACCTCTCTAGTTTTGCTGAATCTTTACACTGAACGTATCGAAGTGTGTTTCAACTTTTTTACTACTTATAAACTACAAGTAAAGTTCTATTAATCCGTCTGGAGTTTTGACCTCTATTGTTTTGCTTTCTCTGTCTACTTTTTTAATGAAATCATCAACCATCGGAATAAAAATCTCTTTCCCTTCTCGGTCAATTTCAAAAAGCGGCTGTGCAGCTTTGTCATTTATGTGAACAATTGTTCCAACTTCACCAAAACTGGCATCAGTAACAGTAAAACCAATTACCTCATGAAAATAAAATTTATCACCAGATAATTTTGGCAATAAATCAATTGGCAAATAAATTCCGCATTTTAAAATGGAATCTGCTGCTTCTTCAGAATACACCTCTTCAAATTGCACGCGTAATTGATTTCCTTTGTGCAGTGAGCTTTTTTCAATAAAAAATGGAACCAGATTGCTGCCGAATTCGACATAAACTGATTCCATTTCTTTGTACAACTCGGGTTCGTCTGTATCTAACTTGATAACAACTTCACCCTTAAAACTATATTTTGTTACGATTTTGCCTAGATAAAAACAATCTTCTTTATGCATTCTCGTACAAATTTTAGATCTTATTCTGCTGCTTTTTCTTCTGCTGCTTCAGTTGCTTCTGGAGCTACTTCTGTTGCTTCTGCTACTGCTTCAGTTGCTTCTGGAGCTGCTTCAGTTTCAGCTACTTCCTCTTCAACAACCTCTTCAACAACTGGCTTCGCTGCTTCGATTCTAGCTTCGTTTACCGCTTTTTCTGCTGCTAGCGCTTTTGCTTTTGCCTCAGATTGAGCTTTGGACAACCCTGCTTCTTTGTCTGCAATTTTCGTTGCTTTTTCCTCCAACCAAGCTGCAAATTTAGCATCTGCTTGTTCTTGAGTTAAAGCACCTTTGCGAATACCACCAACTAAATGATTTTTTAACATCGCACCTTTGTAAGATAAAATGTTTTTTGCAGTATCGGTTGGTTGCGCACCATTTTGCAACCATTCTACAGCTTTATCGATGTTTAAATCAATAACTGCAGGATTTACATTTGGATTGTAAGTACCTATTTTCTCTAAGTATTTACCATCTCTTTTTGCACGAGCATCAGCGGCAACTATCCAATAGAATGGTTTCCCTTTTTTACCGTGTCTTTGCAATCTAATCTTTACAGACATAATTTGTTAATTTTTTAAGGTTCACGACCTTGATTATTAAAATCTTACCATCTCGTAGTAAGTGGGCGCAAAAATACAAAACCTTTTTAAACTAAAACTCTAATTTTCAATATTTTTTTGGGCGTTTGATCGGGCTTTCACTACTCGCTTTTTTTCGCAGCTAAAAAAGAGCTCAAACAACCCGTTCTATCCCGAACGCGCTGATAGAAAAACAATCAACAATAAGTTAATAACTTCCGCGTAAAATCTCTTCAAAAAAAACTAAATTTACAATTACTTTTAAAGAAATAAAATCATCCATAAATAAACATTTTTCATGTATTTAATTTTCGATACCGAAACCACAGGATTGCCTAAAAGTTGGAACGCTCCCATAACGAATACCGACAATTGGCCAAGGTGCGTTCAAATTGCATGGCAATTGCATGATGAAATGGGAACTGTTTTAGAACACAAGGATTTTCTAATAAAACCAACTAATTTTAATGTCCCCTATGATGCTGAAAGAATTCATGGAATTTCTACCGAACTAGCTGAAGAACAGGGAATTTCTTTAAACGAAGGGTTGATTTTATTTAACAAAGCTTTAGAGAAAACAACTTTTATTGTGGGTCAGAATTTGAATTTCGATTTGAATATTATGGGCTGTGAATTCCATAGATTAGGTATTGAAAACAAGCTTTCCTCACTCCCAATTCTAGATACTTGTACAGAAAAAACAGCCTTGATGTGCAAGATCCCTGGAGGTCGTGGTGGAAAATTTAAACTCCCCACTTTAACAGAATTACACACCCATTTATTTGGTACTGGTTTTGGTGAGGCGCACAATGCAACTGCCGATGTGGAAGCAACAACAAGATGTTTTTTAGAATTAATTCGTTTGAGAGAATTTACAAAAGAACAATTGGATGTTGATGAAGCATATTTCAAAAATTTCTCTGAGCAAAATCCAACACCAATTCAGGTTATTGGGTTAAAACACATCAACCTTAAAAAAGAGAGTGATAGGATTCGAAAACGTCTTGAAAAGTTAAAAAATACAGAAACTACAGAATCTACTTCAGAAGGATTAGCTGCTTTAGAAAATGTACAATTTACACATTTACACAACCACACACAATTTTCGGTTTTGCAATCTACCATGCAAATCGGAAATATTATAAAAGCGGCTGCCAAAGATAAGATGCCAGCAGTAGCAATGACAGATACTGCCAACATGATGGCCTCTTTTCACTTTGTTAGTGCAATCTTAAACCATAATAAGACATCAGAAACCCCAATGAAACCTATTGTGGGTTGTGAGTTTAATGTTTGTGAAGATCATAAAAATAAGTCACAGAAAGATAATGGTTACCAAGTAGTTTTGTTAGCAAAAAACAAAAATGGATACCACAATTTGGCAAAAATGTCTTCGATTGCTTTTGTAAATGGATTCTACTACGTTCCTAGAATTGATCGAGAAATTATCAAACAGTACAAAGAAGATATCATCGTATTAACGGGAAATTTGTACGGTGAAGTTCCTAGTAAAATTCTAAATCTTGGAGAAAAACAAGCCGAAGAAGCACTTCTTTGGTGGAAAGAAGAATTTAAAGACGATTTATATATTGAGTTAATGCGTCATAACCAACAAGACGAAACCATTGTAAACGAAACTTTATTGAAGTTTTCCAAAAACCACGATGTTAAAGTTGTTGCCACAAATAATACGTTTTATTTAGAAAAAAAAGACGCCAACGCACACGATATTTTACTCTGTGTGAAAGATGGTGAAAAACAAGCGACCCCGAAAGGTAAAGGTCGTGGATACAGATATGGCTTGCCAAATGAAGAATATTACTTTAAGTCTTCAGCAGAGATGAAAACCCTCTTTGCAGATCTCCCTGAAGCCATCATCAATATTCAAGAAGTTGTAGATAAGATTGAAATTTTCACATTAGCACGAGATGTTTTATTACCCGCCTTTGATATTCCTGACGAATTTAAAGATGCAAAAGACGAAGAGGATGAAGGAAAACGTGGCGAGAATAATTTTTTAAAACACTTGACTTTTGTTGGTGCAAAAAAACGCTACGGAGAAATTACTGAATCGATTAAAGAACGATTGGATTTTGAACTTTCAGTAATTGAAAAGACAGGATATCCTGGTTACTTTTTAATTGTAGAAGACTTTATTCGAGAAGCAAGAAATATGGATGTTGCTGTTGGCCCAGGACGTGGTTCTGCAGCGGGTTCTGTAGTTGCTTACTGTTTATGGATTACCAATATTGACCCTATCAAATACGATTTGCTTTTTGAGCGTTTCTTAAATCCAGAACGGGTTTCCATGCCAGATATCGATATTGATTTCGATGATGAAGGAAGGGGCCGTGTAATGGATTACGTAATTAATAAATATGGTGCTAATCAAGTTGCTCAGATCATAACTTACGGAACCATGGCGGCAAAATCTTCTATTAGAGATACTGCCAGAGTTTTAGATTTACCCCTTTTTGAAGCAGATAGAATTGCGAAATTGATTCCCAATATCAAACTGAAAAATATTTTTGGTGAAGATGCTAAAAGTAAAGGGAAAGTTGCGGGTCTTCGAGCAGAAGAAAAGGTGATGATTGAAGAATTGAAAACAATGTCTCAAGGTATGGGGGTTGATGCTGAAACCATTAACAAAGCCACTATTCTTGAAGGGTCAGTAAGAAATACAGGAATTCATGCCTGTGGTGTAATTATAACGCCTGGAGACATCACCAACTATGTGCCAGTAGCTTTGGCAAAGGATTCTGATATGTATGTGACTCAATTTGACAACTCTGTAGTAGAATCTGCAGGTTTGTTAAAAATGGATTTCTTAGGATTGAAAACATTGACACTCATAAAAGATACCGTTAAAATTGTAAAAGCAAAGCATAATGTGGATTTGGATCCAGAGAATTTTCCTCTAGATGACGAGAAGACATATGAATTATTTCAAAAAGGAGAAACTGTAGGTATTTTTCAGTACGAATCTCCTGGAATGCAAAAGCACATGCGTTCTTTAAAACCAACTGTTTTTGCAGATTTAATTGCAATGAATGCCTTGTACAGACCCGGACCAATGGAATATATTCCGTCTTTTATTAATAGAAAACACGGAACAGAAGATATTGAATACGATTTACCTGCTATGGAAGAGTACCTGGCAGAAACCTACGGAATTACGGTGTACCAAGAGCAAGTAATGTTACTCTCTCAAAAATTGGCAAATTTCACCAAAGGTGAAGCCGATGTTCTGCGAAAAGCAATGGGTAAAAAACAAATTGCGGTTTTGGATAAAATGAAACCAAAATTTATAGAACAAGCTTCTACAAACGGCCATGATACAGAAAAATTAGAGAAAATTTGGAAAGATTGGGAAGCCTTTGCAAGTTATGCTTTCAACAAATCGCACTCTACTTGCTATGCGTGGATTGCTTACCAAACGGCTTATTTAAAAGCACATTATCCTGCTGAATATATGGCCTCTGTACTTTCTAACAATATGAACGACATTAAATCTGTCTCGTTTTTCATGGAAGAATGCAGACGCATGGGATTGGCTGTTTTAGGACCTGATTTAAACGAATCGTATTTAAAATTTTCTGTAAACCATGATGGTGCTGTTCGTTTTGGAATGGCAGCGGTAAAAGGAGTTGGTGCCGGTGCAGTAAGAGCCATTATCAAAGAACGTAAAGAAAATGGTAATTATACCTCAATTTTCGACCTGGCAAAACGGGTAGATTTACGAGCAGCGAATAAAAAATCTTTTGATAGTTTGGTGAAAGCTGGTGCTTTTGATTCTTTTTCTGATACCCATAGGGCTCAATATTTCTCAACAGACGAAAAAGGCATTACATTTTTAGAACGTGCCATGAAATTTGGTAGTAAATATCAAGAAAATGAAAATTCTGCACAAGTCTCTATGTTTGGCGAAGCTTCTAATATTCAATTTCCAGAACCCGACATCCCAGAATGCGAAACTTGGGGTACCATGGAGCTTTTATCTCAAGAAAAGGAAGTAATCGGAATTTATATTTCTGCTCATCCGTTAGATGATTTTAAGAATGAACTCATTTTTTGCAATGCAACATTAAAACATTTTAAAGAAGATATTGGCAAATATGTAGGTATGAATTTATCTTTTGCTGGTATTATTTCTGATGTTCAACATCGAGTTTCTAAAGCCGGTAAAGGCTGGGCTCTATTTACAATTGAAGATTATAATGATAGTCATGAATTTCGAATTTTTGGAGAAGAATATCTAAAAATGAAACACTTTTTAGTTCCCAATTCTTTCTTATTTGTTCGTTCAACGATTCAACCTGGTTGGACCAATAAAGAAGGTGTTACCGGTGAACCAAGATTGAAGTTTACAGAAATGAAACTCTTGCATGACATCATGGATGAACTTTGTAAAAAAGTAACCATTCAAATTCCTTTAGAAGAAATCAAAGAAGATACTATTTTGAATCTTGAAACCATCCTAAAAAACAACCCAGGAAAACAAACCTTAAACTTTACTATTTGGGATGCAAAAGAAAAAATTGAAGTGAATTTTCCCAGCAGAAATACTACAGTTAAGATTTCTAATGAATTACTCACCACCTTAAAAAGTCAGGAAATAAATTATAAATTAAATTGATTCTTAATTGTCAAATTTTAAAACTAGAAATCTTGTAAAAAAAAGATAAAACTATATTTTTGTAGCACATTGTCACAAATATATGAAGCAAGAAAATAATGGTGTATGGGTTAGTTGGAATGAAAATCTTACTCACAAATACAAATCTCTATATAGTATTCGTTCAGAAAAAGAATTACAAGAAATTATTTCTAAAACAGATAAAGTCCGTTTTTTTGGAACCAAACAATCGTCTGCTGATATTGCTTCAGGAACAGAAACTTTAATAGATATTTCTAAGTATAATAAAATCTTATCTTACAACGATTCGGATTGTACTGTTACAGTTCAGTCAGGAATCATTCTTGGAGATTTACTGGAGGCTATAGAAGCTAAAAATTGGTGTATTCCCTGTTTACCTGACATCAATACGATTAGCATTGGTGGCGCTTTGGCTACTGGAACACATGGTACAAGTGGTAAATTATTGTGTGAATATATGACGAGTTGTAATTTAATTTTAGCAGATGGATCTATGAGAACAATTAATGAGGAGGAGGAAATAATGAATGCTGTAAAAGTCTCTCTTGGAGTTCTTGGGGTGATGTCTACAGTAACTTTTAAATGTGAGCCATTGTATACTTTACATGTAAAAGAATTTCCTGAAAATGATTCGGAATGGTTGCCTAAAATTAGAGAAAGACTCAAAAAACATGATTTTTTAAGAATTTTATGGCTACCCCATACAGATAATGGCTATGTAATTACAGGAGACAAGATCGATGCAAAAACACCCATCAAAGAAGATTTAGGTCCTAAATATTTGAAACATCGGAGAACAGCTTCAAAAATACTTTACAAATACACACACATATTCCCTTGGATAACAGCAATTGCAAATAAAATTTTATACAAAGGATTTTTTAGTGCAACAAAAGAACACAAGGGTTCTCTATACCAAGCTACAGTTACTAAATCTAGAGGTTCTACTTTAGAACTAGCAGAGTGGACTATTGGATTGGATGTTTTTCCATTAGTATTTGAAGAATTAAAAACAGAAATTAACAAATGGACCAATAAATCATTTATTCATATTCCTATGGACATCCGTTTTGTTTACAAAGACAACTCTTGGTTAAGCTATGCTTTCAAAAAAGATGCTGTTACCATGGGTTGCGTTTCTAGAAATGCAGCTAAAGCTAATACCTATGAAGCTTTTAAGAGTATTGAGAAAATTTTTATTAAATACGGAGGAAAACCTCACTGGGGCAAACGATTTACGGCCAAAGATGCCGAATTATCGAAAGTATATGATAAATGGGAAGATTTTAAGTCTTTAAGAAGAAAATTAGATCCAACAAATAAATTTTTAAACCCATATTTAACAGAATTATTCAACGAAAAACAAGACAATTCAAATGTTACCTAAAGGAATATTATTCGATTTTGATGGCGTAGTTGTTGATAGTGCTGAAAGCCATAATTCTGCTTGGGCTTCTGCTTTTAAAGAATTATTTGCGACAGATATAGCGCCTTTCCCTAAAAATTATGCTGGAAAATCGCCCATGGTAATTGCTGAATATTTTTGTAGCATCATTGGAAAAGAGGCACAAACGGAAAATTTATTTTTTTTGAAAGACAAACATTTAGATCTTTATTTTAAAACTCCAAATTTACTACCCGGAGTCCACGAGTGCACTACTTTTTTTTCAGAAAAAAATATCCCATACGGTATTGCAAGTAACGCAACCAAACAGTTTTTAAAAAATAGTGTTCAAAAATTAAACTTAAATTTTACAACTATTTTTGGTCTTCAAGATTACGAAAAACCAAAACCTGCACCAGAAGCGTATATCAAATTAGCAAAAGCATTGGGATTCAAAAAAAATGATTTTAAAGATATTTGGGTTTTTGAAGATAGTTTAACTGGCACAACTGCAGCAAAATTAGCGGGCATGATTCCTATTGGCATTTCTTCACAATATTCTGATAAAGATTTAAGAAAAGCAGGGAGTCTTTTGGTTTTTCCAACACTGCTTGAAGCGTATCATTATTTAAAAAACGCAAAGTCAAATCACTCAGAACGCTGATAAAATGATTAAAAAATTTAGTTAGAAGTAAGCTCTGTAAACAACCTTTCTAATGTTTTACTTTCTAAACTTAACTCTAAAATTCTGAAGCTATTTTCTTTTGCAAAGTCAAATAACCTAGGACGCATATCTTGCGTGTTTTCAAAAATAAATTGCCAGGTATTTTTTTCAATGTGCTTTAGTGAAACAACTCCTTGTAATTGATTTATTTTTTCTTTATCAAAAGGACTGTCGAAAACAACTTTTATAACTTGTTGTTTATTGTTCTGAAGTTCAGCTAGCTGTTTGTCTATAATTATTTTACCTTTTTGAATGATGATTACTCGATCGCAAACTGCTTCAACTTCTTGCATAATGTGCGTAGAGAAAAGCACCGTTTTATCTTTTCCTAATTGTTTTATTAATGCTCTAATTTCTATTAATTGATTTGGATCTAAACCGGTTGTTGGTTCGTCTAAAATTAAAACTTTCGGATGGTGTAAAATCGCTGCTGCCAATCCAACTCTCTGTTGATATCCTTTGGATAATTGATGTATTTTTTTATGCACCTCAGTAGTCAAACCAACTTGTTCAATACAGCCTTCTATTTGATTTGGGTCTGCTTTAAAAATTGCCGCTTGAAATTGCAAATATTCACGTGCATACATCTCTGCATACAAGGGATTGTGTTCTGGTAAATAGCCTATTGTTTTTTGCGCTTCTAAAGGGGTTTTCAATACATCAATTTCATCAACAAACACTTTCCCAGAGTTCGGTTTTATAAATCCTGTAAGAATTTTCATCATGGTGGATTTCCCGGCACCATTTGGTCCTAAAAACCCGATTATTTGCCCCTTATCTGCAGAAAAGGAAACATTGTCTAATGCTTTTTGTGTTTTATACGTTTTAGAAACTGTAGTTACTTTAATTGACATTTAACAAATGTAGTTTGAATTATATTGATAACGAGCTTCTGCTGTTTTTAGTTTACAGCATTTGAAACATTTAATCTTATTTTTCTAATATTCTTCATTCTAGACCAAGCAATTTTATGGCGTTTTTTGTACAACCATAAAGTTCCTAAGTCTAATAAAAAATAGAAAAAGCTAATCCCACTTGGTGGATTTTGACTGGGTAAAAAATCAAAAACACCCCAAGCTGTGGCCGGCCATTTCCAACATAAATAACTGGTGCCAATAATTTCTAAATAGGCAACTGTAATATACATCGTTAAATAAAAAAGTCGTTCTCTTGGTTTTTTTCTTAAAATAAATAGCGTGGCAATTGTCATTACAAACCCAAAAACATCATTTTTAAAAATCAGGAAGGCCAAAGCGTATATAAAGATAAAAATGGACAGAAAAATTTCCCATTTTATTTTATATTTAACAATCGCTGTCGCTTTTGAAAAATACAAAACGGCAACATATACCAATGCGTGACCCGGCGGCACATAATGTGGAACATTTTCTAACCTATAGGTGTACATTCCTAAAACTATAGAAAATAAATATTCACCAATAATTGCAATAATAACTGCAGCGATCATTTGTTCTCTTAACCGTTTATTTACTTGCCAAAAAACAACTGCAAAACCAATAAACATTGAAATATTTGCGTAAAACTGAGCATTTTCCGTGATTCCTAGCATATAAGAACTGTCTAAAAATAGCCCAAACGCAATAAATAAAAAAAGAGCTCCTAAACTTTTAAAGCTTGCAAAAAGGGGCGATTTTGATGCGACTAAACTCATCCTGTAAAAATAATAAAAGGAATGAAAAAATGATGAAAACAATTCAGCATTTTTAATTATTAGAGCTGATAACGTACTCTAAAACTTATAAATCTTGGTAAAATAAACGTTTCATTAATATTAAAGGAAATATTATTTTGACTTACAGTGGTTCTAGATCCTGTAGCAAGTAGATTACTTCCTTCTATTTCATATTCCCATTTTGCATCTTTGCCTTTTCTATAGGCTAATTTTGCATTCCAAATTTTGAATGAATTTTGAAGAGCACCATCTTGTCGTACTTCATTAAAAGTGAAGTCTGAGCGAACTGTTAAGGAGTTCCAAATATAAGCATCAAAATTAATAGACGGTGCGTGTGTCTTTGTTTTTATAGTAGAATCTCTAGAACTGTTATTTTGATCATTAAAATTAAGTGCATAACGGATGCTAACATTAGGTGCTTTCGTAAAATTAGTTCCAATACCTGCATTGACTCCTTGAGAAAAACTTTCATTCGTATTCTCTCTTGAATTGATAAACTGGTATGTTTTATTGTACGTGTAATTCCCTCCAAAAGAGGCTTTCATCTTTTTAAAGGTTTTACCATATCTACCAAAGGCATTAAAATTTTCGTTGTTAAAAGGTGAGTTCATCGAAGTACTGCTGGAAACTACAGAACCGGGTTCAAAAATTGTGTTTCTATTTACTTGATTTGAAGTTTTATTATAACTAATTCTGGCAAACATATTGCTACCATTATATAAATTATAGCTTCTGTAATTTAAAGTAAGTTTGTGAAAGCTTGCATTTATAAGATCTGCATTCCCCGCAAAGAAAGAATTATAACTGTTGGCAACAATACCTCTTGCAATTTGATTTACATCCGTAAAATCTACTTCTTTTTTATATCGAAATGTTAAACTTTCACTCCTCTTAAACTGAGTAATTACCTCAAATTCTGGAAGAATTTTTGAAAATTTATCTTGAAAAGATTCCCTTCCATATTGTGTGTTTTTTGAATTGTAGGAATGCACTGTAAAACCAGGTGTAAATGTAAAAATTCCAGATTTTAAACGATATCTTAATCCTGCATATAGGTCTGTAAAGTTGTACTCTGTATCGTTTGTGGTTTGAGCATCATTTATACCAGGAACATCAGGGGTAGGATTAAACTCGCTTCCGTTGTCTAAAATTTGAAAAAATCTTGAATTAAAATTTTGTGAACTTAAAATAGTTCCTGCAACAAAATTTAAGTTGCTTTTTGAATTTAAAATATAGTAGTAATCTAATTTTGCATCTAATTGATTCGATTTAACACGTCTCTCTTGTTCTAATGTATAAAATCTATTGTCTAAATTTAAACCCAGCGTCACTGCAGCTTCATCAAAACCATCATTTACAGCAGCATCATTATTGAAAGGATCATTCTCTAAAGAGGCTACATAAAAAGGATCTTCATCTTTTAATAGATGTTTTATTTCTAGGGCAAAAATACTTTTTTCACTTGCCGTATAGAAATAACTTAAATTTTGAGTTATAGAATAAGGCGTTGCTTTCTCTTTTTCTCCAATATCGCTTAAAACAAGAGAATTTACGTCAGAATTTGAAAACTCATTCGAAAAATTACCAAATACATCATAATTTATTTGATTGTTGTAATCTTTTTTATAAATAGAACTAAATTTAAAGAGGCCCGAATTGCTTGTTTGGTCTGAAATATTTTGCACGACATCATCTGGGGTTACTGGGTCTATATAATCGATACTATTGATTCTTTTTTGACCGTTGCTATTGCTCGAAAATATTAAAAAACCACTGACATCTAATTTTTTATTGGGGGAATAACTAAAGTTTAAAGCTGTTAGTTTGGTTTCTATGCTATTTGCATTTCTTGCGTTGGCATTCACAAATCCTATTCCTGCATTCCCTAAATTGATATTTGTACCATTTGAAGGGCTTTGGCTTCGAAAACCACCACTAAAATTTCTTAAATCTGATCTGTTTAGAACAACTTCACCAAGATTATTAATATCTCCAATAACATTCAGTGTGTATTTAGGAGTATAATAAAATAATTTTGGTTGCAAAAGATATAAGGATTCATCTGGCGCTGTCCCTCCACCTGCTAAAACATCTCCAAACCAAAAATTCTTTTTTCCTTCTTTTAGTTTGATATTTATGGCAACTCTATCCTGATTGTTTTGAACACCACTGAGCTGACTTACATCACTAAAATTTCTTAAAACTTGAATCTTATCAACAGCATTTGAAGGAATATTTTTAGTGGCTAATTTCGTATCTCCATCAAAAAAATCCTTACCATCGATCATTACCTTTTCAACTTTCTTTCCTTCGACTTCAATTTCACCGGCATCATTCACTTCTACACCTGGCAACTTCTGTAAAACATCCTCTAATTTTCGTTCAGAGCCATTTTTAAATGAATCTGCGTTGTAAATAATCGTATCTCCTTTGATCGTTATAGGCATTTTAGAAACAATGCTAATGCCATCCAACAGATTGTCTTCAGACATTGTATAATTGAACAATAGATTTGATTCTTTGGTCTTGATAAATTTACTAATTTCTTTGAAGCCTATGTAGCTGATCTTGATATTATAGGTTGTGTTCGCTTTTAAATCTAATTTAAAATTCCCGGTTCCATCTGTAAATCCAAAAGAAGCAATTTTTTTAGCAACAGTATCTAAAGCAATGACATTTGCCATTTCTAATGGATTCCCAATAGAGTCTTTCACAATACCTGTTAGTTGAACTTGTGAAAATGAAACACAAGACACTATTAACATAGTGATAAATGTAATTTTTTTCATTTAAAATTTGATTAAATTTAATGCTGATAAAATACGTTGGGTTAAAGCCTTCTGTTATTGCCTCTTCCTCTATTTTTAAAACGCTCTTTGAGTTCTGCTGTTTTTTCTTTTACAATTTTCGTATAGGCTACCCTAGTTACTTTTTTACCTTTTTTGGGCTCTTCAATTTCTAAAACCCCATCAGAGTTTATAGAAACTTCCGTACACAACATGGTGGTTCTTCCTGCATTTAACTCTAAAATTAAACCCGGTAAACCCCAATAAACATCTGGTCCGGTACTAACTGGAATCTGAGGAGTATACCAAGCAGTAACTGTTAACATCTTCTTTTCGGGCATATTTTCGGATGTCTTTGTAGAATCTTTTTTCTTATTATTTCTTCTTCTACTAAAAATAGCTCCCCAATCTACTTTGGTATCTTCTTTCACTAATGTTGCTTTGTAACAAGTATAGTTCCCGATTTTCTTGGTTTCCATTCCCATTTCCCATTGAAGGGGTTCCATCTTTTCTGAAACTAAGAACCTCTTGCTAAACATTTCGATGTCTTCAATCATGTTTTTGTCTGAAATGTTTTTATAAATAGAACCCTGACCATTACTTCTTGACCAACTTGGCCCTGATGCTCCTGGCCCTTCCAACTGAACGTTTTCTCTGAAGGAAGAAGTTGTTTTATTAAAACTTAACGTATATGTTTTTTCTAAAAAACTCTTGAAACGAGCCATCATTTGTTTCTTTTGTTGTTCAGACATTTTGTCGTACCTACTCATGTCCAAGGTAGTTTTGGACATATAGGTTGCTTTCCCTTGAAAATTATTTTGTGAAAAACTGGTAATGGTTGCCAAAGCAAATAGAACGGTACATAGTGATTTTATCATTTTTATAAATTTTAAACGAAATTAATGCTAATAAACAAGTCTAAGACTTAAAAAAAACTTAAAAGTTTAATTCCATAGAATAATGAAAGAAAATAATATCCTAAAAATTTAAAATTTATTTGGTTGACAACCTTCGTGAAAAATTAAAAAAGAGGGAACTATTAAAAAAATGAATATAAGAATTTTTGCGTATAAACTTATAATTTAGTTAGGTTAGGTTTCTAAATTTTAGTTATCTTTAGAGCCCCAAGTAAACTCTACAAATTTAAAATATGCACATTGCAATTGCCGGAAATATTGGTGCTGGTAAAACCACACTAACAAAACTATTAGCCAAACATTATAAATGGAAACCACATTATGAAGCTGTTGATGAAAATCCGTATTTAGATGATTTTTACGCAGAGATGGAGCGTTGGTCTTTTAACCTTCAAGTGTATTTTTTAAACAGTCGATTTCGCCAAGTTTTAGAATTAAGGGAATCCGGAAAAAATATTATTCAAGACAGAACCATATATGAAGACGCTCATATTTTTGCGCCTAATTTACATGCTATGGGTCTAATGACAAATAGGGATTTTGGAAATTATAGTTCTTTGTTCAATTTAATGGAAAATTTAGTAACCCCTCCAGATTTGTTAATTTATCTTCGTGCTGATATTTCTACACTTGTAGGGCAAATTCACAAGCGAGGTAGAGAATATGAAAATTCTATTAGCATTGATTATTTGAGTAGATTAAATGAACGTTATGAGGCTTGGATCTCAACTTATAAAAAAGGAAAACTATTGATAATTGATGTTGACAATCTTGATTTTGTTGACAATCTAGAAGACTTAGGATATATTATAGATAGAATAGATGCTCAAATAAATGGCCTCTTTTAAAATAAAAAATAAAATTACAAAATTTAAAGAGACCATTTCTAGGGTCTCTTTTTTATTTTTTAAGCAATACACCTTGGTTTGATCACAATAAACCATTCAAGATTTATCAGTTTTAAAAAAAAATGATTTAAAAAAACTTTTTTTGTAACATCTAGCGACTTCTTTACGTATAATATAGTGTAACAATTACATGAATCCTTCAAGGTTATATAGAATACAATGAGACAACTAAAAATTACCAAGCAGGTTACCAATAGAGAAACTGCATCCTTAGACAAATATTTACAAGAAATTGGAAAAGTAGACTTAATTACAGCTGATGAAGAAGTAGAATTGGCACAGCTAATTAAGGCAGGTGATCAAAGAGCTTTGGAAAAGTTAACGAAAGCCAATTTAAGATTTGTTGTATCTGTGGCAAAACAATACCAAAATCAAGGATTGACATTACCCGATTTAATAAACGAAGGAAACTTAGGTTTAATCAAAGCTGCAAAACGTTTTGATGAAACCAGAGGTTTTAAATTTATATCCTATGCTGTTTGGTGGATTCGTCAATCTATCTTACAAGCTTTAGCAGAACAATCTAGAATTGTACGTTTGCCGTTAAACAAAATCGGTTCTATCAATAAAATTAACAAAATGTATGCTTTCTTAGAGCAAGAAAACGAGCGCCCTCCAAGTGCTGAAGAAATTGCAAAGAAATTAGACATGACGGTAAATGATGTAAAAGAGTCTATGAAAAATTCTGGGCGTCATGTATCTATGGATGCTCCACTAATTGAAGGGGAAGATTCTAACTTATATGATGTTCTAAATTCAGGAGAATCTCCAAACCCAGATAAAAAATTATTACACGAATCTTTACGAATTGAAATTAATAGAGCATTAGAAACACTCACTCCAAGAGAAGCTGATGTTGTTAAATTATACTTTGGTTTAGGAGAACACCAACCAATGACTCTTGAAGAGATTGGTGAAACATTCGATTTAACTCGTGAACGTGTTCGTCAAATCAAAGAAAAAGCAATAAGAAGACTAAAGCACACTTCTAGAAGTAAAATTCTAATGACCTACCTTGGGTAATCATTATTGTAAATAAAAGTTGTAAAACTCTCGAATTAATTTCGAGAGTTTTTTATTTTATATGCTTATTTTTACAGCATCACAATTAAGAACATCAAACAAATGAGTAATTTAATAGCACCTTCAATTTTAGCAGCAGATTTTGCCAACTTGCAACGCGATGTAGAAATGGTAAATAATAGTGAAGCCGATTGGTTTCATATTGATATTATGGATGGCGTTTTTGTACCGAACATATCTTTTGGAATGCCTGTTTTAAAAGCCATCACAAAGCATGCAAAAAAAACGATTGACGTTCACTTAATGATTGTAAATCCTGACCAATACATTCAGACTTTTGCAGATTTAGGAGCTACTATTTTAACAGTTCATTACGAAGCTTGTACTCATTTACACAGAACCATTCAAGCTATAAAAGCTGCAGGAATGAAAGCGGGTGTTGCTCTAAACCCACACACACCAATTGCTGTTTTGGAAGATGTAATTGCTGAATTAGACTTGGTATGTATCATGAGTGTAAACCCTGGTTTTGGTGGACAATCATTTATAGAAAATACCTACAAAAAAGTAAGTCAGTTAAAGCATTTAATAGAGTTTGCAAAATCTGATTGTCAAATAGAAATTGACGGCGGAGTTACCGATAAAAATGCCAATGCATTAATAGAAGCTGGAGCAAATGTTCTCGTTGCAGGAAGCTATGTTTTTGGCGCAGAAAACCCCACAGAAACCATTGCCGGCTTAAAAAGTATTATTGAATAAATTGTATGCTGTTGTAGACATAGAAACTACAGGAAATGGATACAAAGGTCAGAAAATAACAGAAATCTCAATTTTTATTTTTGACGGAAAGAAGGTACTTGACGAGTTTACCACACTAGTTAACCCTGAAGCACCAATACCTTCATTTATTACGAACCTCACGGGTATCAATCAAGCAATGGTTCGGAATCAGCCAAAATTCTATGAGATTGCAAAAAAGGTTGAAGAAATTACCAAAGACACCATTTTCGTTGCTCATAATGTAAACTTTGATTACAATATCATTCAAGCAGAATTTAAAAGTCTCGGTTTTGATTTTAAACGAAAAAAATTATGCACTGTCCGTTTATCAAGAAAGATAATTCCAGGTTTAAAGTCATATAGTTTAGGGAATATTTGTGCAGACGAAGGGATTCCTATTTCGGCAAGACACCGAGCAAGAGGTGATGTGGAAGCAACGGTAGAATTGTTTAAAAGATTGATTGAAAGAGATGATAATTTTACCATCAATTCTTTTTTAAACCCCAGATCAAGACAAGCTACGTTACCCCCTCTTTTAGACAAATCTGTAGTTGACAATTTACCAGAAAAACATGGTGTTTACTTTTTTAAAAATCTAAAAAAAGAAGTGATTTATGTGGGTAAAGCAAACAATATAAAACAGCGAGTTATCAGCCACTTTTATGATAAAAAGAAAAAGGAACAAAACATGTGTTTGGAAACTGCCGACATTTCGTATACAAAAACAGGTAGTGAATTATTAGCGTTATTATTGGAGTCTTCTGAAATAAAACAATGGTACCCGAGATTCAACAGAGCGCAAAGAAGAGCAGGAGAAGCAATTGGTTTGTTCTCTTACGAGGATCAAAAAGGGATTATTCATCTAGCATATAATCGATTAAAATTAGCGCCAAATGCAATTATGAAATACTACTCTGTAGCCGAATGCAGAACTCATTTAGAACACTTGTGCAGCGAATTTGACTTGTGCCCTAAATACTGTCATTTACAAACCAATGTTTCGAGTTGTTTTCATTACCAGTTAAAACAATGTAAAGGAATTTGCTGTGATAAAGAGTCAGTTGAAAAGTATAACGAAAGAGTTAGAGAAGCGATAAAATCTGTTGGAATTGGTACTGAAAATTTAGTCATCAAAGAAAAAGGAAGAACCGAAAAAGAAGTTGGTTTTGCCTTAATTTTAGATGGAATTTACTTGGGTTTTGGCTATGTAGACAAAGACCAAGCCTCACAACTAGAGCGTCCAGAAGAATATCAATTTTTTGTACAACCCCAAAAAGACAACAAAGATGTACAAAGAATTATTTCTTCTTACCTAAAGAAAAAAAAGAAACTTAAAGAACTCGAAAATGAAAAATAAATTGTCTAAAATTCATATTATTGGCGCGGGAATAAGTGGTTTAATCGCAGCACAAGTTTTAGAAAATTATGGCTACAAACCAACCATTATTGAGGGCTCTAATTCTGTTGGCGGACGGGTAAAATCGGACCTTGTTGAGGGGTATTTATTAGATCGTGGTTTTCAAGTTTTATTAACTTCCTATCCAGCAGCTAAAAAATATATAGACTTTGATGCACTGGAAATACAGAAATTACTACCAGGTGCAACCATTTTTAAAAACGGAAAATCACAAACTATTGGAGATCCATTGCGCTCTTTTTCTTTATTGTTCCCCACTCTATTCTCTTCTATTGGCACCTTTTCTGATAAACTAAAAATCTTAAAACTAAATGTCCTTTTAAAGAAAAAAGAAATTGACACCATTTTTAAAGAAGATGAAAAAACAACCCTTCAATATTTGATAGATGTTGGTTTTTCAGAAGAGATGATTCAAACCTTTTTTAAACCTTTTTTTAGCGGAATTTTTTTAGAACCCAATTTAGACACTTCAAGCAGAATGTTTGAGTTTGTCTATAAAATGTTTGGTGAGGGATTGGCTGTAGTACCGAAAGCCGGAATTCAGGCAATATCTAATCAATTAAAAGACAACTTAAAAAACACAAAAATTCTTTTAAATTCTGAGGTAGAATCGGTAAAAAATAAGGGTATTATTTTAAAAGACGGTTTCGAAATTGAAAGTGATTTTACCATTATTGCTACTGAAGCAAGTCAGTTAGTTGCCAACCTAAACAACCAAGAAACTCATTGGAAAACTTGTGATACCCTATATTTTGAAACTACAGATAGAATCATTTCAAGACCTTTAATTGGTTTGATTTCAGAAGAAAACTCGTTGATTAATAATCTTTTTTATCACACTTCAATACAAACAACAACCAAAGGAAAAGGAGAATTGTTATCGGTTACCATCGTAAAAAATCATTCTCTTTCTGAAAAACAGTTGATTGAAAAAATCACTGAAGAATTAGAAGATTTTTGTGGAATAACAAATGCTACATTCATTAAACGATACCAGATTGAAAAGGCCTTGCCAAAACTAGACAACCTTCAATACGAGATTTCTTGTACAGAAACAAAACTGACTTCTTCGATATTTTTGGCAGGAGACCAACTTTTAAATGGGTCTTTAAATGCGGCAATGATTGCTGGTGAAAGAGCTGCAATGGGAGTTATTGGAACCCTGCAAGATGGTGTAATTATTGATGAATTGAGTTCTTAATAGAAAATAATAAATTCAACAGAACAATATGGCAGAGGCAAAAGAATCTTTATAGTTCGAGTTTTCATCTTGAGTTATTAAAGGAATATTATTTAAAATGGGTGTTTTTAACCTTGCATTTTCATTTAAGTTTATTTCAGCTTTTAGGACTATCTTTTTATTATTAATTTAATAAAATCGCTATTTTTTTTACCTGTTTTTATATGAAACATTAAGTTTTATATTTTTATAAATTTTTGAGGTTTTCCCTTAATTTTTAAAATATAAATACCTTTGGAAAAATTAGATATATTTATTGGTTGTTTGTATTTGTAAGAAGGTATTTTTTTTATGAGTTTACCTGTAATGGTATAAATCTCAACTGGAACAGAATTAATATTAACTAATTCAATTTTAATTGTTTCCATACTTGGGTTGGGGAAAACTTTAAATAACGTATCATCTATAACTTTAAAACTATCTGTATCTAAGGTACTCCTATCAATAAAAGCATCCATCGCAGCAGATGGACTACCATCATCGTTCCAAGCTCCTTTGCTATAAGATGTAAAAGGACTTCTAGCTATAGGTTCCCAATACAATACTCCTAAACCTTGAGCTTGTTTTGTTTTTTCAATCATATAGGTTAAAAATTGATGAGAAACGTCTGATCTATTATTTGAAAAACCAACTTCTACCATCATAACATCTTTGTTGTAACGTGATTTTATATCTAGCATATTGTTGTATGTATTGTCTACTTTTGATTTCCAGTCATTTTCATCAGGATACAAAGACATCCCTATAATATCAAATTTATTAGTTTGGAAACCATAGTTTATTAAACCATCTATGTTCCATCTAAACAATGTATTATTATCGCCAGATGCAATGTGTAAAATTGTTTTTATATTACTGTTAAAGTTCTTTACTGCATTTGCTCCAGCATTTAAAAACTTTGCATAATTACTAAACCCTCCTGCGGATGCTTTACCTGTTGTCCAAAGCATTCCGTCATTGGTTTCATTACCTATTTGCACCCATTTTGGAGTAATCCCTTTTTCATTCAGGGCATTTAAGATATCTGTTGTATGATTTGTTACTGCTGTTTCTAATTGTGGAACACTATAATTTGCCCAAGCAGCAGGTTTTGTTTGTTGACCAGGATCTGCCCACCAATCGCTATAATGAATACAAATCATAATGTCTAAATTATTTGTCTTTGCTTTTTCAGCTTTTACAACTAAATCATCTATATCACACCATCCATTTGCGCCAGAATTTTCTGGATTTACCCAAACACGTAATCTTACAGCATCTAAATCATATTCTTTTAAAAGAGGCATTAACTCCTTTGTGTTTCCATCATTATCTTTCCATGTGTAACCTTGATCTTTCATTTCTGTCATCCAACTGATATCTGCACCCTTAGCTATTGCATTTGTGCTAAATTGCTGGTTATTGTCTATTTCTAATGTCAGTGCTGATGAGTTCCAATGACCTGCCCAAGCATTTTCGGACCAGCCACCACTTGCAAATAAAACAGCTTTTACTTGATAATAATAACCCGTTGGTAAATCTGCTGATATTGGATTGCTACTGCCCACAAAAAAAGAAATACTACCTGTTTTGTCTGTGCCAGCAGTTTGATTTTCTAAAGTAGCACCATTGATATAAGAAACATAGTTGTTATTGGCATCTAATACTTCTAAACCAATAAAAATATGATTTCCTGAAGAACCATCTTCGCTTGAGTACATGAAATTTACAGTTAAATCACTTCCTATCAAGGGGTTTACTACTAATGGGTTTTCGCCATATGAGACGATTTCTATGGATTGAGAAATTAACGCATTCATAAAAAGAAAAGACATTAATAATATGAAGTAGAAAACTTTATTTATATTCATTTTTATTTTATTTTATTTTAAATTATTAATGCCTAATATATTTATCAAACACATTTATAACTGGAAAAACATTCCCGTCTTCATTAAAAAATGTTCTATGAGAAAAACCTTTGTTTGGTGCAGCTGGTTCCCACCAAAAGATTCCTTTTCCTTTATTGTTTGGAATATTTAAGATAATGTTATGAACCACTTCTAAAAATTCTTTTTGCCCTTCGGGAGATTCAGGAAAGGGCGCAGGTTTATCGATATATTCAGCGGGACTATAATTGTATGCCGTTTCTACTAAAACAATATCCTTTTTATATTCTAAAGCAGTAAAATTTAAACATTCCCTTAAATTTAATAAACTACCGTGCCACCAAGGATAATATGATTGACCAATTACATCATATTTAATATTATAAGTATGTAATTTATCAAAAAAGTATTTAGTGAATTCTTTATCACCTCCTTTGTCTATATGAATCATAATTTTTGGTAAAATACTTTTACCAATACTTGCGTAAACTCCATTTATACCTGCTTTAATTAGTGCAGCAAAATTATCCCAATTTTCTGGTAATTTCCCATAAGGCCATATCATACCGTTGCTAATTTCATTTCCAATCTGAACCATGTCTGGATATACATTTGCTTCTCGAAAAACAATCATAGATTCTTTAGTGTACTCAAAGACCAATTGCTCTACTTCTTTTTGAGTTTTATCTTGCCATACTTTAGGGGCATATTGTTTTGCTGGATCTGCCCAAGTATCTGAATAATGATAATCTAACAAAAGTTTAAACCCTTTCTTTTTGGCTTCTTTTGCTATTTGAATTGTATAATCTAAATCATTTGGTAATAAATACTCCCCTATATCAGGGTTGTGAAACAATCGAAATCTTACCCAATTATACCCATGATCTTTAAAAATTTGCAATACTTTCTTGGGTTTATTCTGTTCTTTAAAAACAAACTTTTCATCCTCAGCTTCTTTTGCAAATGATAAATCTGCTCCAATCATATACTGTTGAGCATTAGCGAAAATTGAGCTAGATAAAATAATAAAGGCGAAGATATTTTGATTAAAACGATTCATATATTTACTTATTTGAAATCATCAAAGTCAATTCATTAGAAATTGCAGTTACTTTTATATCCTTTAGGTTCTTAGTATTTGTTTTTAATAATATTGATGCAACTCCAGCTTCAAGTTTAACAGGGTTTTCTCCTATAAGAATACCTTTTCCTTCAATATTAAATTGAATATTTCCTTTGAAATCGGAAATTACAGTATTATTTTCATCTACAACATTTGCATTTACAAAAAACACATCATTGTCTTCATTTTTTAAATCTTTATAATTCTCATCTATTACTACTTTAATTTTTGATGGTTTTTCTGGTGATATAACTATATCTGTAACAACTATTTTATTTTTAATAAATGCTTTTGCAACAAGTTTTCCTTTCTTAAATGATTTGAGATTAAAAGTAAATGGTGGATGTTTTAAATTATCAGAAATTCTATTAGTGTCAGGTTTTTTACGACCAATACTTTTACCGTTTAAAAATAATTCAACTTCATCACAATTACTAAAAACGGTTACATCTAAAGGGCTATCTTTTTTCCATTTATTTGCAATATGCACCATTGGTTTTCCAAAAGGGTGGTCACAATCTCTTTGACTTTTATAAAAGTAAAAAGATGGTTTAGGGATTCTAAAAACATCCATAATTCCAGACGATTCTAAATCATCTGCATAACCACGATTGTAATCGAACATTACCCAATAACCATCTGCAAAAGCAGGTGTATTCAAATTATCATTATGCGCTTCTTGTAAGTTTGTTGCTTGTTGCAATAAGGCTTTTTCACCAGCACTTCTCAATTGTCTACTAGATCGTTCAGCTTGTAATAAATTACTCCAAGAATCTTGATTTAATCCTGCATTCATTGCATAATATTCCCAATCTCCATATTCAGAAACATTATAAGGTTTTTTAATTTTTAAATTATAATGTTGCAATCTATGTTGTCTGGCTTGTAAATAAATATCATATCCATAAGGTTGCCAACCAGCTGTATAGGCTTGATCTGTTGGGTATTCTTTTTTTGCAATATTGGTTAATGAATCTATAAAAAATTCTGGCATCCAAGATTCATTTAAAGAAACCTCCCAAGCAATCACAGAGGCATAATTTCTGTCTCTTCGAATCAAATCCTTTGCAGTTTGATAAATGTGTTTTTGGAATGCTTCATCTTCACTAAAATACTGCCAACCCAAAATGGCATCAATGGTAATTAAGCCAATTTCATCAC
>Ga0228662_1000361_pt1 | contig 23555 bp, 10 predicted proteins | sample 76DmetaG_FD_183173 | JGI IMG/M metagenome (GOLD analysis project Ga0228662, IMG submission 183173) | Seawater microbial communities from Monterey Bay, California, United States - 76D | ecosystem: Environmental > Aquatic > Marine > Coastal | place: USA: California | collected 2016-11-10
GATTTTACACATTGTGTGCTTTCATTAATATTGGGGAGTGCTCTTTTACTTTTCTTGAAATTGCCAACCCCATCGTTGATGTATAATCGATCGGCAAGGGCCTTATCGCCAAGATCATACTCATTTCCTCCGCTAGCAACATACAAATCTTTTTTACCATCGCCGTTTGCATCAAAAAATAAACATCCAAGATCTTCCGAGTCTTTGTCTTTGGCCCATGGTTGTGATTTATTTTTTATAAATTTTCCATCGTTAGTTTGGATGTACAATTCCCCAGATTGCCCTTTAGCACCTCCAATAAAGAGATCATCCAATTGATCTCCGTTAATATCACCCACGGTCGTAAATGGTCCATTTTGAGAAAGTCTGTGTGGTAATAAAATTTGTTCTTTCCAATCATCGAACTCATTTTCCTTATGTAGGTAATCTATCCCTAAATTATTTGAATCAATGCTCTGAAATAAAGGACTTGAAGTGTCTTTTTCTTTTGTATAATATTCAGCGTCTCTAATATCAATTTCAATTGTTTGATTAACACTGATTTTATTTAATTTATTTTTCTTTCCGCTTGGCCAGATTACCTCAATTTCATCTATTAAAGTGTCTTTACCCAATCCAAAAAACAGAGTAGGAGTAACTGAAGACAAGAAACCTCTAGTTAGTGTTTGTTCAACCATTTGGGTCTTGCCATTGTGTTGAATAATTACCTTTGCTCCGATACCAAATTTATTTTCTTCCTCTCCTTTAACTTCTATTTTTAAAAAATTACCATTTGATTTGTTTTCATAAACAAAAGCAGGAGCATCAATGTTGTTAGTTATTACATCCAAATCTCCATCATTATCTAAGTCGCTGTAAGCCATTCCGTTAGAGAAACTTGGTTTGTCAAAGCCCCATTCTTTAGCTACTTTTTTAAAATTGAAATCTCCATTATTTTTAAATACGTAATTAGATACAGGTTGAGATGGAGTTTCTCTACTTAATTTGTATAAAGCTTCTGCTGTTGCATTTTTACTTAGTTTTGAAACTTTCTTTCTGTAATCATTGTTATCAACATCTTTTTTTATTCCATTAGATACAATTACGTCTTTTAAACCATCATTGTCTAAATCTACCAATAGACTTGCCCAACTCCAGTCCGTGTAAGCTAGGCCTGCCATATTGCTAATATCTGAAAACGTTCCCATCCCTGAGTTCACGTGAAGAGCATTAGCCATATATTGATAATGTGCTCCTGCATCGACCATTTTATTAAATGCTTCAGTGCTCATTGATGCCATATTAGTTTTAGACCTGTAGTGATCTTCTGGGGTCATATCGGTAGTAATCAAATCGATAAGGCCATCATTATTAATATCACCTGTATCAGATCCCATACTTAGTTGAGTAATATGTTTTAATTTTTCATTTATTACATTGGTGAAAGTACCATCGCCATTATTGTAATACATAAAATCAGGTTCTGCATAATCATTTGCTACATACAAATCTACCCAACCATCGTTGTTGAAATCTGTTGCATTTACACTCAGGCCATAGGCAACGTCTCTTGTAATTCCTACTTCTTCCGAGACATCTTTAAACTTTCCATTATCATTTCGATACAATCGATCTTTGAAGTACTTATATTGATTTGGTGGAATTTTATTTATTAGTAATAGCTTTTTATCAGCTAGTTGGTTAACTTGATACATGTCTAGGTCACCATCATTATCCATGTCGAAAAATACGGCTTGAGTTGAAAAGCCCATATCTCCTAAACCATATTTTATAGCAGATTCAGTAAATGTAAAGTTTTGATTATTTATGAAAAGCTGATTTCTTCTGTCTGAAGGATTTTCTGAATTACCGTTTCTACTGACATAAATATCTAAATATCCATCAGCATTGATGTCTACCATGGTTACACCCCATGTCCATCCAGAGTTAATTGCAATTTTTGATTTTTTTGTTACGTCTTCGAATTGAAACCCCCCCTTATTTTTGTAAAGACAATCTGAGACTTGATTTCCACCAAAAAATATGTCATCAAGGCCGTCATTGTCCAAATCTCCAATTGCTACTCCAGAACCAACATAAATTTGGCTGTAAAAATAATGATTAAAGTATGTTGACTCATTTATGGAGTTGTTGAAGCTTATTCCAGTTTTTTCTTCACTAAGTAATTCAAATCCCCCATTAATTGTCTCAGGATAAATATTTCGCTCATTTTTGTTATCGCAATTTAATAGAACAACTACAATTCCAAAAAGTGGTAAAAATCGCTTAAACATATTTTTGTATTTTAAATTTTAATCGCCAACAAATATACATAATTTCAAAACTTTTAATCAGACTGGATTATTACGATTAGTTCCATAACAATATATTTTTTTGGTCTAGTAGATATTTATTTAATTAAACCATTAAAAATTTAGCTTTTATCTAATGAAATTAAAAACTCTACTAGATTTTGCTTTCTTTCTAAGCATAATTTTTTTCTCAACCTATATCTTGCAAGTTCTACGCTTCTGGTTTCAATATTTAATAGTTGCGAAATTTCTTTAGAACTCATGTTCATCCTTAGTAAAGCTGCAAGTTTAATTTCTCGGGGAGAAAGACGAATATTTAATAAATAGAGTTTTTGTAAGTAATTCCCATGAACTTGATCAAAGTGATAAGCAAACTCATCCCAGTTGTCATTTTTAGTAACCTCGCTATCAATTGTCTTTAATAATCTTTGTAATTGTATTTTTGAGTTTCCTTCTTTAAGGGTAGATTCGATTTTATCTTGAATATTTAAAATAAATTCTTTATTCTTCAACAGTTGCATTGTAATTGAAGTTAACTGTTCATTTTTCAGCTTTAGTTCAGATTTTAATTTTTCTGAGTTTAATTTATCAATTTCTTCTTCTTTTATTTTTAATTCTTTTCCAATTTCTTCTGCAACTGAGTTGTATCGCTTACTCTGTATTACAGGAACAAGTATAAATAATAATACCCCTATGCTAAAGTAGCCGATCTTTGCAGATTTGGAGGCATACCATGGGGCTTTGAATGTAAAATCAAGTCTAGACGAAACACTTTCCTCGCCATAGATATTCCTAGCTTTAACTTCAAATTTATAATTACCATATGGTAGATGGTCGTAGCCTTTAGAGTTGTTTGATGACCATTGAGACCAACTTTTATCCAAAGGTAGAAGCCTGTAACTATATTTTAAATCTTCAAATCCATCAAAATAGGGAGATGAATAATTTATTTTTATTATTTCTTCTGAGTTTAGTTTTATGTCTTTAGAATAATTAGGATTAATCTTTTTTACAGTGTCATTTTTCTCAAATATTTCAATTTCTCTAATTAATGTTGAAAAGTTATTATTTCTCTTATGCAATTTGCTAGGGTTGAAATGTATAAAACCTTCTTTTGCTCCAATAATGATATTTTCTTCATCTATGGTTGTTATTTTCGGAAGATCATCATTAATAAGCTTATTAATGTGTTTGAATATTCCAGTTTCTTTAGTGAATTCTCCAAAGTTTTTTTCTTTTAAAACTCCGAGCTCTTTATTTTGTATGTAATAAATTGTATTATTTTTATCAAACTCCATGGCGCTTACATGCTCCTTTCCTAAAATTTTATCAAATGCTATATTAGGTTTGAATTTCATCAAATCTGGGTCATAATCAAATATCCCATTTTCTGATGTAAATACAAGTTTATCGTTAAGGTTGTATGCACTAATTAAGATATTTGACGGGAATCCATTTTCTAACCCAAAATGTTTTACGCGGTTTTTCAGTCTGTAATTATTGTCAATGTCTATTTTGTATGCCCCTTTGTAGCCATGAGTCATCCACAAAGTTGAATCGTTTTGGTAATGAATAATTCTAGAAGATTCATTTAGGTTTGGTATTTCTCCAATATTTATCCATTCATTGTTTTTTTTCTCAAAAAAGCGAATTCCTTGGTAGTCTCCTCCAATAATTAAATTAGGGTCTTTTGTTTTGATAAATTTCCAGCTTCCTATATCATGAAATTTATTAAGTTTTAAGTTTTTAATTTCGTGAGCTCCATTATGACTGTTTAGAAAAATAGAGTTGTTAATTAGAGAAAAATTATAAATTTGCCCTTCGCTCCCATCTAAAAAGCTGAAACTATAATTTTTTTTTATTGAGTTTTTTTGTGTAAATACTCCATTACTAGTTCCAAGATAAATTCTGTCATTATGTTTTTGAGCTGCATATCCAGTCCCAAACACTCCAACTTCTTCATTTATCAGAGCAAAAGGCAGGCTTATTTTTAAATAATCAATACCATTGTTTAGTGCTAACCATAAATTATTAAAATTGTCCTCATAAATAGCTTTAACAGTTGTGCTAGATAATCCACTATTCTTTGTGTAGTGATTTTTGATTCTTAAATTTTCATCTAATATGAACAAACCTTTGTTTTGAGTTCCAATAGCGAAATCGCCATTACTTAGTCTTATAACATGATTAAGTGTTCCAAATTTATTTGAATACTTTTTGTAAGGAATATCAGGGTGTTGTTCATGAAATATATCGCCGTTAGTAGAAAAATAAATACTTTCATTTGCAAGACGGAATATGGATGTTAAATCGGGGATTTTTTTTGTGTTTTTAATAAATCTAAATTCATTATTAACATATTTATAAATTCCCTTGTTATAAATATGTGCATAAAGAGTATCATTGACGTTAAATGAATTTAGAACATAGCCAGGTACATTAAGTTTTCTTAATTTACCTTTTTCAAAAAGTAATAAGTCATTGTCTGCATTGAAAAAAATATCTTCATTAATATTTAAAATCTTCCATACTTCAGTTATGGATTTATTTTCACTTATAATTTCATTATTTAGACTAGTATATTTAAAGCCGTTAGTGGATTTGGTGAAATATCCTATTTGGTTTTGTCCGCCAACAAAGATTTTATTTGATTTATTTATTTTAACAGCTCTGATTCTTGTTGATAGAGGAACTGTTAGCTGGTTCCAGTATTTCCCGTCAAACTCTAAAACACCACCATTGTTTGCTACATAAATAATTCCATTTTCATCTTGATCGAATCCCCAGTTTTGAATCCCAGCATTGTAATTATTTTGATCAAAATGTGACTTAAGTGGAATTTTATTTAATTTAAAGGTTTGCCCAACTTGTGCAAAAAGATTGAAACATGTAAGTATTAAAATTGATAGAATTTTATGCTTTAGATGAGTTTGCATGAGTTTTTTAAAATTACAGACGTGATAAAAAAAAAACAAACTTAAGAATATAATTTTTATAATATAAAGTTTTAGATGAGTTATTTATTTTTTTTATGAGAGTTTTTGATGAGTTATTTTTAAGATTTTAGAATTCTATTTTGAATCTTAAAACATAATAATTTGTTAATTTCGCAATAATTATTAGATAACTAAAACGATTGAAAAATTTTAATATGAAAAAAGCTTTACTATTTACATTATTACTTTTATTTAATCTATCTTTCTCGCAAGATGAAGTGGTTCACGTTGATTTTGATGAAAATGGCCCTAATGTAACTTTTGAAAGTTGGAATAACTCCAGCTCATTTGCGCTAACTGCAAACCCTGTTCAAGACGAAGTTAATGCCTCACAAAATGTTGGACAATTCACTGCAGGTGCTGACGATGAAGGAAATTTTGATTCTAACATAGGTATAGGTATTACCAACCCCACTACTGTTTTTACTTCTCCTTTTGATTTAACTTCTCTAAGTTATTTTAAAATGAAAATTTTTGCTCTTGAGGAGGTTACTCTTACTTTCCACTTAGAAAATTCGCCTGACTGGGGTAATTTTCACGAAGTTTCTGCATCAGTTGGTCCCGATGAATTAAATCAATGGGTTGAACTAACTTTCGATTTTTCGGGAATTACTAACATTTTCATGAACAATATTGTTATCAAGGTTAGTGGTACTGATTGGGTTGTGGGTGATTATTTATTTTTTGATGATATCACTGGTCCTGAGTTATACACCTCCCCAGCATTTATTTATAACCCTGAAAACGGCTCAACTGAAATATCTGTTGGGTCTATTATGGATATTGAAACAAATGATAAATTTTATGATCCAGGTGCTGTTACAATTACAGATTTTTCAAATAAAGTAGCACTAAGAGTTGATGATGAAAATGGAGAAGATATTCCATTTGAAGCTACTATTTCAAATGATAGCAAGATTACTATTACTCCTGATAATGATTTGGATTATTTAACTACATATTGGTTTGGTGCTATCGACAATTCAATGTATCATTCTAATGGTTCATCAGTTACTGGTGTTGGAGCCACTTTTACAACTAAGGAGGCTGTTTCGGGAGATATCAATGTTATGCTAATTGATTATGAAACCCCTGAAACTAGTATACCTTTTGAATCTTGGGGTTCTGCTGGATTTGCACAGACTCCAAACCCTGCTCCTGACGATGTCAACCCTTCGCCTAATGTAGGTCAATTCACACATCCTGGCGGAGAATGGTCCTCAACAATTGAAACTTCTCCAGAACTAGATGTAATTGACTTTGCAGAAACCCCATATTGGAATGTCAAAGTTTGGGCAGATAAAGCAATTAATATTGTATTTAAACTTCAAAATAATGTCAACTGGTGGGAAAATACAGAATTTACTTATTCTCTTTCTGAAGATGAAACAAATCAGTGGGTTCAATTATCATTTAATTTTTCAGGAGTTACTGCTAATAATTACAATAGAATTCAAATGTGGTTCGATGGTAACACAGAAGGAGGCTCTGAAGCTGGAGATGTTTATTATTTTGATGATATTGAAAAAAGCAGTGTTCCTCCACCTGCTGTGGTAGTTTTCACTCCTGAAACTGGATCTTCAGATGTTCTTCAATATTCTCAGTTGACTATAACCTCAAATTTTGCATTTGTTAATAACGATGGATCAAATATTCAAAACCCAGTTTCTGTTCTTGAGTTAAAAGAAAATAATAACTCTGGTGCATCAGTGCCTTTTTATGCTACCATTTCTGAAAATAACAATACCTTTACTATTGTTCCAGTAGAAGTATTATCTACAGGAGGAACGTATTGGTTTGGAGTTCAAGATGGTGCGGTTGTATTTGATGAAAATCAACAGTCTGTTAGTGGAATTAACTCAACATTTACTGTAACCTCAAATCCAATGCCTAATATGGAAGTTTATGAAGATTTTGATGGTAATTCCCAGTGTTTAGTTGTTGAAAGTTTAGGAGATCCTGCAGGTGTATATAATTTAGCTGCTTTAGATCCATCTGGAGATGATAATACAGTTATTGAATGGACAAAAGGGTCAAGTTGGAGTGGATGGGAAAGAGTTCATTTTCAATTGAGCGCACCTTTTGATGGAACTCTTGATGATGTATTTTCTTTTAGAGTTTTTTCACCGGTCACTACAGGTATTAGATTTAAATTAGCTGATGCTACAGAAGATTGGGAACAAACTGGTAATTATGAGACAGGTTCTGAGGCTTTTCCTGATCCACTGATAGTCATTGAAAACCAGTGGCAAACATTTTATTTAAACATCTCTGATTTAGCTGACGGAGTTAATTTTGATCATATATTTATCTTTATAGGCCGTGGTGATGGTGAACCTGGAGTTGGATCTACATTTTACATTGATGATTTGATGGGACCTGCACTACAAGGATCAGCTTCTATCAATGATTTTGAATCAAATGAGGTTGTTTTGTATCCAAATCCTGCTAAGGATATTATCTTCATAAAAAATGTTTCAGGTGATACTTTGATTAAAATATATGATATTAACGGTAGACTGATAAGAGAAACAAATACTAACTCTAATTCAATTTCAATTTCTGATTTAAACAGAGGTTTTTATTTTATTAACGTTAATGGACAAGTAAAAAAAATCATTAAAAACTAAAAATAAAATATAGGAATTAGATAGTTTATATTCTAGTTTTTAATTACTAACCAACCAATTTTTATATAATAATGTATTTGTACAATAAGTATTTAAAATCATTTTTAACCTTTTTGACACTTTTTTTAAGTTTAAGTGTTTTTAGTCAAACAGCTATAGTTAAAGGTACAGTTGTAGATGAAACAGGAATGCCTTTGCTGGGAGCGACTGTAATCGTGGAGGGCACAGCGAACGGTGTAACCACAGATTTTGATGGAAATTTTTTAATAAATGTTAAAAAAGATAATGCTGTTTTAGTGTTTTCCTATATTGGATTTGAAACCTATAAAGTTACTCTAGGAGATCAAACAGTTGTTAATGTGATCATGAAAGAGGATTTAAATTCTTTAGAAGAGGTTCAGGTTGTAGCTTTCTCAAAGCAGAAAAAAAGCTCCGTGATAGGTTCAGTGTCAACGATTAATACATCAGATTTAAAATTGCCATCTACAAACCTAACTTCTTCATTTGCTGGCCAGATTGCAGGTATGATTTCATATCAAAGATCTGGAGAACCTGGGCAAGATAATGCTGAGTTTTTTATCCGAGGTGTTACCACATTTGGATATAAAAATGATCCGCTTATACTTCTAGATGGTTTGCAAATTACGACTTCAGATCTTGCAAGAATTGAGCCTGATAACGTAGCCTCTTTTTCAATAATGAAAGATGCAACTGCAACATCTCTTTATGGCGCAAGAGGAGCTAATGGTGTAATCTTAGTTACAACTAAAGAAGGTAAAGTTGGTAAAGCAAAAATATCAGTTCGCTATGAATCATCTTTTTCTAGTCCATCAAAAGTAAATGAATTTTTAGGTGCTGTTGATTACATGAAGCTCTATAATAAAGCTTTAAGAGCTCGAGATCAATCTGCTCCATTGTTATACTCAATTCAACAAATTTATGGTACTGAAAATGGTGGTGACCCTAATATTTACCCTGATGTTGATTGGTTTGATGAATTATTTAATGATTATGCTCAAAATCACAGAGTGAATTTAAATATTTCAGGTGGTGGAGATGTAGCTCAATATTACTTAGCATTATCACATATAAATGAATCAGGGCTTTTGAAGGTTAATCCATTGAATAATTTTAATAATAACATTAATATCAAGCGCTCAAACCTAAGAGCAAATATTAATGTAAACCTATCTAAAACAACTAAAATTGCCACAAAATATTATTCCTTATTTGAAAGATATAACGGACCAACAACTAGTGCAAATGATATCTTCGGTATGGTTGTTCAGGCTAATCCTGCTAATTTCCCAAAAGTATATTCCCCAGACGAAAATACTATGAATTTCAATCACTCGTTATTTGGAAATAAAGGAAATGGAGGATTTCCTAATCCCTATGCAGAAATGGTTAAGGGGTATAAGGATAGGTTCTCTAATACAACTTTAGCTCAATTTTCTGTTGAGCAAAACCTCGACGCAATTACAGAGGGACTAAGACTAAGAGGTATGGCCTCAGTGAGAACTTATCTTTCTAATGAAAACTCCAGAAGTTTTACGCCATTTTATTACGGTCTTTCTGAAATCCAAACCGATGAGGGTGTCGACTACTCATTGTACAATATTCAAGAAGGTACTGAGTATTTAAATGAACCTTCAGTATCAAATAATGGTAATAGCAATTTTTATTATGAATTAGTAGCTGAATATAATAGAGAGTTTAATGAAAAACATGAGGTTGGTGGATTACTAGTAGCAAATTTTACTGAAGCATTGAACACCATTGGTGGTGGCAACACTTCATTTTCCACTCTTCCATCTAGAAACATGGGGGTTTCAGGGCGTTTTACTTATAATTATGGAAAAAGATATTACACAGAATTTAATTTTGGATACAATGGTTCTGAAAAATTTTCTGAAGAAAACAGATTTGGTTTCTTTCCTTCATTTGGTCTAGGATACATAGTATCAAATGAGACATGGTTTGAAGAGAAATTTCCCTCAATAAATTTATTGAAACTGAAATATACATATGGATTAGTTGGTAATGATGGTATTTCAGCACCAAGTGATAGATTCTTTTATCTATCTGATGTAAGTCTTAACAATGGAGGGACAGGATACGCTTGGGGAGCTGATTACAATAATTATTATAATGGATATTTTGTTAATAGGTATGACAATGATAACGTTACATGGGAAGTAGCTGAAAAATCTAATTATGGTTTAGAATTTGGGCTTTTTAATAAAATGACATTACTTGTAGATTACTTCCAAGAGCATAGGAAAAATATTTATATGCAACGGGATTACATTCCAGAAACTATGGGATTAACTACTACAATAAGTAGTAATGTTGGAGAGGTGAAATCTAGAGGTGTAGACTTATCAATTGATTATAATCATGTTTTTTCTTCTGGGTTATATGTTTCTGGAAGAGGTAATTTCACTTATGCAACAAACGAAATTCTAGTTAATGGAGAACCAGAATACCAAAATCAAAATTTAAGTCGAATTGGCCATCCTATAAATCAACAGTGGGGTTACATTGCAGAAAGACTATTTATTGATCAAGAGGATATTAATAATTCACCAGAGCAGTTTAATGGTTTTTCATCAAACAATGCTTACATGCCTGGGGATATAAAGTATAAGGATGTAAACAGTGATGGTGCAATAAATGAATTGGATATGGTACCAATAGGGAAACCATATGTTCCAGAAATTGTATATGGTTTTGGTTTTTCTGCTGGATATAAAAACTTTGACTTTTCCATGTTCATGCAAGGAGTTGCAAGAACATCGTTCTTTATTCAACCAGAAAACATTTCACCTTTTGTAAATGAGAGAAATGCATTGAGTATAATTGCAGATAATTATTGGTCTGAAAACAATCCTGATCCAAACGCTTTTTGGCCTAGGTTATCTACCAATACGGTTGAAAATAATGAAAAACCTTCAACATGGTGGTTAAGAGATGGAGATTTTCTTAGATTAAAAAGTGTTGAATTTGGATATACTATTCCTGAAAAATTTGGAAACTTCTTTTCTGATGTTTCCACCAGAATTTATTTCACAGGATTAAACCTTTTATATTTTTCAAAGTTTGATTTATGGGATCCTGAAATGGCTGGAAATGGATTAGGTTATCCTCCACAAAGAGTTTTTAATGTTGGTTTACAAGTTAAATTTTAAGATATGAAAAAGAGTATTTTAATCAGAAATTTATTTTTATTATTCTTCACACTGATGGCATTTAGTTGTGAGGATTATTTGGATATTGTTCCAGATAGAACACAGGAATTAAGTTTACTTTTTAATAGGCGAGAATCAGCATTCAATGCTTTGGCCAATTGCTACAGTTATTTACCAAAGAAAGATGATATTTACGCTAGTTTTGTTGTTGCATCAGACGAAGTGACAACTCCTATTCAAAAAGAGCCTAACGCTATCAAATTAATGAAAGGAGAACAATCTGTTTCAAATCCTAAGATGAGTTTTTGGTCAGGTTTTTCTGGAGGTGCCTACCAAGGATCAATTTGGGAAGCTATTAGAAGTTGTAATATCCTAATTGATAATATTGATTTGGTTATTGATATGCAGCAACAAGAAAAGAACGAGTGGAAAGCAGAAGCGAAATTTCTTAAGGCTTATTACCATTTTTTATTATTAACATATTATGGTCCAATTCCAATAGTTGATATTAATATTCCAATATCAGCTGATGATTCAGAAGTTAGAATAGAAAGAGAGCCATTTGATGATGTTATAAGTTATATTGTTGAAACTATAGATGAGTCAATCCTTAATTTGCCCTTGCGTGTAACAGGAAGTAATGATCTTGGCCGAGTAGATCAAGTAATAGCTAAGGCAATTAAGTCAAGAGTTTTATTGTATAGTGCCAGTCCATTATTTAATGGAAATTCTGAATTTTATTCTGGATTCACTAACAATGACGGAGAAAATTTATTTAATTTAAATTACGATGTTCAGAAATGGCAATTGGCTGTTGATGCTACAGAAGAAGCAATTATGGCAGCAACCGGTCAAGGGGTTTCAATATATCAATACACAGGAGATATCCCAACATTTGATGAAACCAATTATATAAATCCTTTTATAAAGACTCAGTATGATTACAGATATGTAGTAACTGATCCATGGAATTCGGAATTAATTTGGGGAAACTCTAGTCCTGTTAACAGCTGGTGGAGATTACAATCTGGATCACTTATGAAAAATCCTACTGCGTCGTCAGGTGAAGCTGCTTGGCAATGGATAGCTCCGACTATGCGAATGGCTGAATTATTTTACACAAAAAATGGATTGCCAATTGAAAACGATTTATCATTTGACTACAATAGTAGGTATGATGTAACTCCAATTTCATTTATTAATCGCTATGTAGCTCAATATGGACAAAGTACAGCAAAACTTAACCTAGATCGCGAGCCAAGATTCTATTCTTCGCTTACATTTGACAGAGGTCTTAACAGGAGTTGGGGTGAGCTATGGAATCTCAAGATGCGAAAAGGTGAGAGTCATGGAAGAAATGCAAATACTGGCGACTACCTTATTACAGGCTATGGGTTAAAAAAAATAGTTCATCCTGATTCTGAGGGAGACACATATGACAAACTTATTCGTTATCCATTTCCTATTATAAGATTAAGTGAATTGTATCTTAATCTTGCGGAAGCATTGAATGAATTAAATGGACCTAATCAACAAGTATATGATGCATTAAATGTTGTTAGAGATCGTGCAGGAGTACCAAATGTTCAAGATAGTTGGAGTGACTCAAGTCTAACATCTGAACCAGGAAAACATACTGATCAAGTTGGTCTTAGAGAGATTATTAGACAAGAACGACTTATTGAACTTTGTTTTGAAGGTCATAGGTATAATGATATACGCAGATGGAAACTTGGTCTTGAATACTTTTCTACCCCAGTTAAAGGGTGGTCAGTTGATGAAGATAATGAATCTGATTTTTACAGTGTAATTGATGTAGGTTTGAGAGCTTTTAATTCACCTAGAGATTATTTACACCCAATAAGCTTTAATGAACTAAATATTAATCCAAACTTAGTCCAAAACCCTGGTTGGTAAAATTTTTAAAGAAAACAGAGTTATGAAAAAATTACTTTTATTAACGATTTTAATTTTTGCAGTTAATTCTTGTTCTAAACAAGATGATGGTGATACTACACCACCTTCAGTTTTAACTATTGATAGTGTAACACCAACTAATGGTGGCGGTATTATTTCTTATACACTTCCAAATGATGATGACATCCTATATGTAAGAGCAGAATATACAAATTCTAATGGTGTTGATGTAAGTAGAGCTTCTAGTAGTTATAACAATTCAATTGAAATTGACGGTTTGAATCAAACAACAGCTTTGACAATAACTCTTTACGTTGTTGATCAAAATTACAATCAATCAGCGCCCATATACGTGGAACTAGTGCCATTAGATTCATTCATATATTTAGTTCAAGAAAGTATTGAAGTGAATACAGATTTGGGAGGATTTAGAATTACTTGGGAAAATATTCAATCAAAAACTGTTTATGTATTTGTACATATTAATAATGGTACTGAAGAAGAGATAAGAATACTTTCATCCAATAATTCTAGTGAATCAATTGCAGTAAGAGGTCTACCTTCTGAGGAAATAACTATTTCAACACGTATAGAAGATTTTGATGAAAATTCAACAACTCTTGAAGAAAAAGGAACATTAACTCCACTTTTTGAGCAAGTTATTGATAAATCAACGTGGACTTTGGTTGCTTCTCAGTCAGTGAATGGAAATGCTTGGGAAGGTGCTTCAGCTAATTTTTGGGATGATGTGATTGATACTACAAATAACAATTCTGATAATAGTTATTTTATGATATGGCGAGATCTTAACGGAGGATCACTTGATTGGCCTTTAGATTTAGTTATTGATCTTAATAAAAACGTAAAAATAACACGATTCACAGTGTGGCAGCGTGCTTTTTGGTATAATGGTCCTTCAGATGTACCCTATTATTTTCAAGAAGAAAACATGAAGAGTTTTAATCTTTACGCCAGTAACGATGCTCAAGTTTGGGAAGAATTAGGTCAGTTTGATATTGGTGATCCTAGAGATTCAGAAGGAAATATTCCACAATCTGCACTTGACTCCGCCGCAAATGGTCATGAGTTTGAACTTGATGAAGTTTCTGAGTCATTTAGATATTTAAAATTTAGAGTTACATCAAATTATGGTAGTGAAGCCTATGTCAACGGTTCAGAAATTACCATGTACGGATTAGATAACTTATAATAAATAACTTTTATGAGAAATCTCTTTGTCCTGTTTCTAATATTTAATCTTTCAAATGCTCAGATGTTAAGTACATCTGGTTCTCAAATTATTGATGACAATAATCAACCAATTCTTCTTCGAGGAATTGGATTGGGAGGTTGGATGTTGCAAGAAGGTTATATGATGAATTCAAACGGTGCTGCTGATACTCAATACGAATTCAAAGAAAATTTAATTCAACTAATAGGTGTAGAACAAACCCAGATTTTTTATGATAATTGGTTAGATAATTTCGTTACAGAAGCAGATATTGAAGATCTTGCTAATCAAGGATACAATAGTGTTCGTTTAGCTATGCATTATAATTTATTTACCCTTCCAATTCAAGATGAACCTGTAGAGGGTGAAAATACATGGCTGGATAAAGGATTTGAAATGGTTGATGATCTATTGGATTGGTGTGAATCAAATCAACTGTATTTGATTCTTGATTTACATGCTGCTCCTGGCGGACAGGGTTATGATTCTGGTATCTCTGACTACAATCCAGATCTTCCTTCTTTGTGGGAAAGTGAATTCAATAAAAGTAAAACAGTTGCTCTATGGGGTGAGTTAGCTAATAGATATAAAGACGAACCTTGGATCGGTGGTTATGATTTGATAAATGAAGTGAATTGGAATTTGGGTACATATGAATTAAGAAATCTATACATTCAAATAACTAATGCGATAAGAGCTGTTGATAACAATCATATTATATTTATTGAAGGTAATTGGTTTGCAAATGATTTTACAGGACTAACCCCTCCATGGGATGATAACTTAGTTTATAGTTTTCATAAGTATTGGTCCTACAATAACGAAAATTCACTTGATTGGGTTTTAGGTATTAGAGATCAATATAATGTTCCTTTGTGGTGTGGTGAAACTGGAGAAAATTCTAACACATGGTATAGGGATGCTTTTAAATTATATGAAGACAATAATATTGGATGGTCTTCATGGCCATTTAAAAGAATTGAAACTATTGCTGCTCCATATTCGATTTCATCAAATCCAAATTATGAATCTATAATTAATTATTGGAAAGGAGAGGCTTCGGAACCAAGTGTTAATGACGCTATTTCGGGCTTAAATCAACTAACTACGGATGTTTTAAGCACAAATACTACTTTCTTTAAAGACGTCATTGATGCCCAGCTGAGATTACCGCAGGATTCTTCATTGTTGCCTTACAATAACCATCAAATTCCAGGAGTTCTTTATTTATCTGATTATGATATGGGAATTTTAGGAGTTGCTTACAATGACGATGATTTTGTTAACTACAGTTTGGAAACTGATGAATTTCAAGCTTGGAACTCAGGCTGGAAATATAGAAATGATGGTGTTGATATTCAAACAAATAATGACTCTTTTAACTCAAATGGGTATCATATTTCATATGTTAATGATGGCGAATGGATGAAGTACACAGTAGATATTTCTCAAGCAGGTTTTTATGACCTTAATATTAGATACGCTTCTCCTCAAGTAGGTGGCAAAATCAAACTTTATTCCGATGATGTTGATGTAACAGAACTAATTTCAATTTATAATAGTGGGGGATGGGGAAGTTTTGTTAATGGTTTTTATGAAGGAGTCTATCTTGAGGCTGGATTACATGTATTAAAACTAGAGATAGTCGGCGATAATGAATTTAATTTAAGCAGTATTGAATTTTTGAATTCTACTCAGAATACCCCTGAATTTTCACCTATTGGAGCAAATGTTTTAGAAGACGAAAAGACAATTCGATTAGTTCTTAATCATCCAATTATCGAAGCTCAAGAAATATTAATCAATGATTTTAATGTTAATATTGATAATGTTTCAGTTTCAGTTGAATCAATTGAACTTGATTCGTCAAATAACCGTGTACTTTTAATAGAAATGTCTGAATTGTTGAACTTTCAACAAAATATAACTATTGATCACGTAGGTGGTGTGATCTACTCAATTTTTGACAATAACTTATTATCCGAATTTTTAGATTTTCCAGTAACAAATTCCCTTCCTCAAAGAGAAATAATTCCTGGAAAAATTGAGGCTGAAGATTATTATTATCAGTCTGGACTTAGCGTAGAAGATACCCAAGATATTTTTGGAGGACAAAATATTGGATCTACTGACACTGGAGATTATTCAGAGTATCTGGTTTTAGTTGAGCAAACTGGTGTGTATGATTTAGATATTAGATATGCATCTAGTTTTCAGGAGGGAATTTTACAATTAGAAATGGTTGGAAATGATACGACTCAAAGCTTGGGGTGGTTTCCTATTCCGATCACAGGAGATTGGCAAAACTGGTACACCCTCTCTAACGAAATTGAACTCTCGGAAGGGTCATATACTTTAAAAATGACCGTTTTACAGCCAGGTTTTAATATTAATTGGTTAGACTTTAATTATTCAGATCAAAACTTAAGCATTAACGATTTATCTAATGATTCATTTATTAATTCTTATCCAAATCCAACCAACAGCATATTACATATGAATTTACCATCAAACAAGATTATAAATTCTGTGATTATTTTTGATGTTAATGGGCGTAAAATTTTTCATCAAAACTTAAAAGAAAATAAATCCTCACATGATTTAAATTTATCTAATTTTTCATCTGGCATGTATGTAATTCGTATTCGTTCAGGATCTGAATTATATCATAGTAAAATTTTTAAAAAATAGTACCAATCAACAATTCATTCAATGCGAATAAATCATTTTTCAACCTGTTTAATATTATGTATTACTCTTATACAATTTAATTCCTGCAAAGATATTCCATCTCCTTCTTCAGATATTTGGGAAGTTGATTTTTTTGATGATTTTAAAAAATTTGACACTAATAATTGGCAAGATCAGAGAATATGGGTCAATGATGAAACTCATTGCTATGTTCCGGATAATGAATTTAATACACGTGAGGTTAGCAATGGTACTCTAAAGTTAAGAGTAGTAAATATTGGTGAAAAACTTCCATGTGATAATTTTGATAAGCAAGGGAAACAACACCCTGATACTGAATATGTAGCTGGTCGTATAGCATCCAAAAATCGCAAAGAATTTATTAAAGGGAAATGGACTGCACGATTAAGATTAAAAAGTAATGGTGAAGCTAGTATGTTTCCAGCTTGGTGGTTACTTGGATCTCAAAACAACGAGCCCCCAGTCCAAGAAGCAGATGAATATATATGTTGGCCAACTACAGGATCAGGTGAAATTGATATTTTTGAGCATCATGGTGATCATCAAAAAGATCATTTTACAACAGGGGCTATAAAAAATCTTGGAGAGTGTGATAAAGGCGATTGGTGGAGTTTAAGAAAAGGTTTTGATTCAACTTTAAATGAATATCATGAGTACTCTGTGGAATGGGAAGAATCAGATTTAGTATACAGACTTGATGGAGATGAAATATATAGAAATGAAAAGTTAGGGGATAATTATCCTGAACCTATGTTTGCGATTTTAAATTTTGCAAAAATAACTGACTCACCAATGAAAGGTGAATGGGTTATGGAAGTGGATTGGGTTAAACACGAATATAGAAAATAATCTATCTATATATTTTATGATAACTTTTCAGCAACATATATTTTTACAAAGTTTCTTAATATTATTTTCAATAGGTTTATTTGGTCAAAATTCTGTTGCAAGAGCTTTTGACAGTGATATATCCAAAAAGAATATTAAACTTTACACCACAGCTAAGGACACAGATTTACGGCTGACTAGAGTAGAAGATCACTTTTTTTCAAATCTTGTTCAGCCATTAGAAACAGAAATTGCAATTTTTATAAATCCAAAAAAGACATTTCAAAAGTTTTTGGGAATAGGAGGCGCCATAACAGATGCATCATCTGAGGTTTTTTCAAAAATCAGTAAAAAAAATCAAAATAAATTGCTTTCAGCTTACTATGGTCAAGATGGTATAGGTTATAATATTATCAGGACAAGTATTCACAGCAGTGACTTTGGATTAGGTAGTTACACCTACATTAAGGACGGAGACTCAGAGTTAAAATCTTTTTCAATTGAAAAAGATTTAAAAAAACGTATTCCAATGATTAAAAAAGCACAAGCTATTATTGGAAAGAACTTAGTATTCTACGCTAGTCCATGGAGCCCCCCTGCATTTATGAAAACAAACAAAAATATGTTGAGAGGAGGAAAGTTATTGCCAAAATTTCGCCAAGCTTGGGCTAATTATTATGTAAAATTTATCAAAGCTTATGAAAATCAAGGAATACCTGTTTGGGGATTAACGATTCAAAATGAGCCTATGGCTTCTCAGAGATGGGAATCATGTATTTATACTGCTGAAGAAGAAAGAGATTTCTTAAAGAATTTTTTAGGACCAACCCTTGAAAAAGCCGGATTTTCTGATAAAAATATTGTTGTTTGGGATCACAATAGAGATTTAATTTCTAATAGAGCAAATACTATTTTTGAAGACCCAGAGGCTTCAAAGTATGCATGGGGGATAGGTTTTCATTGGTATGAAACCTGGACTGGAAGTTTACCAAATTATGATAATCTGAAAAATATAAAAGATTCTTTCCCAGCCAAAAATTTATTATTCACTGAAGGTTGTCAAGAAGGTTTTAATAATGAACGTTTACATCATTGGCCCAACGCTGAAAGATATGGTAATTCTATGATTAATGATTTTAATAGTGGTACTGTCGGGTGGACAGATTGGAATATCTTATTAGACGAGAAAGGCGGACCAAATCATGTTCAAAACTTTTGCTTTGCACCGGTTCATGCTGACACCAAAACAGATACTTTGATTTTTACTCCAACATATTACTATATCGGTCATTTTTCTAAGTTTATAAAACCTGGCGCTTTACGTATCAGTACAACTACTAGTAGAACAACTATAGAAAGTACTTCATTTCAAAATAACGATGGAACTATTGTGACTGTTGTAATGAATCCAAATGACGAAATAATTTCATATAAATTAGTTGTTGGGGATTTAGAAAGTAAATTCGACATAGAACCTAGAGCTATGCAAACAATTATTTATTAATCTAATTTATGATGAAAAGACATATTTTTTTTATTGCCTTTATTGTTTCGCTGGGTGGATTTTTATTTGGATTTGACGCTGGAATTATTTCAGGTGTTATGTCTTATGCTGGCCCTGAATTTAATTTGACTGAAATACAGTCTGGATGGGTTGTTAGCTCTCCATCATTTGCTGCGATGTTTGCAATGCTTTTTTCTGGACGTTTTAGTGATTTTATTGGTAGAAAGCCACTTTTAATAATTGTTGCTTTATTGTATGCTATATCAGCTTTATTATCGGCCTATGCAATTACTTATGTTATGCTTTATGTAGCAAGAATAATTGGTGGTATAGCTTTCGGTGCAGCTTTAGTATTAGCTCCTATTTACATAGCAGAAATAGCTACCGCAAAGGATAGGGGTAAACTAGTAACTCTACAGCAATTAAATATAGTTTTTGGTTTTTTTGCAGCTTTTTTGAGTAATTATTTTTTTAACAAGTACAATAATACTGATGCTTCTTTTTTGAGTGATCAAACTGTTTGGAGGTGGATGTTAGGGGTTGAGTTTTTGCCTGCTATTATTTATTTTATCTTTTTATTTTTCATACCTAGAAGTCCACGTTGGCTTTTTTTAAAAGGATATTCAGAAAAATCTTTTAAAGTTTTACTTAAAATTCATGGTGAAAAAGTTGGTCAAAAAGAAATACTTTCCCTAAAGAAGGGTGTAATTTCTGAAAAAAATAAAAGTAAGATTAATTATAAAGATTTATTTAATAATTCATTTAGGTTTGTATTTATAGTCGGCTTAACTATAGGTGTGCTTCAGCAAATTACTGGAATTAATGCTGTTTATTTTTATGCTACATCAATTTTTAAGCAAATTGGTATAGGTACTGATGCATCATTTTCATCTGGAGTTTTGTTAAGTAGTGTATCTGTTATCTTTACTTTTATTGCAATTTATTTGATTGATAGAATGGGGCGTCGCCCTTTATTGTTAATTGGTACAGCAGGAATTGCTCTTAGCTTATTATTATGTTCATTTGGTTTTAGCCAAGCTACCTACAAATTAGAGCGATCAGACCTCTCTAATCTTAGCTTTTCAAATTCAAATAAATTAGAATTAATTACAAGCAAAACTTATTATAGCGACGTTAATTTTAAAAAAGATGTTAAGAGAATTTTAGGGAATCAAATATACAGTAAAAATGATGGTGAAATATTAGAGATGGCTACTAATATAAATGCGAAATTAGTGTTAACGGGTATTTTGGTATTTATAGCTTGTTTTGCTTTTTCATTAGGTCCAGTTATGTGGGTGTTGTTATCTGAGTTATTTCCATTAAAATTTAAGGGTATAGCAATTGGAATAATTTCGTTTATTAATTCCCTTGTAAGTTCGTTAATTCAGCTTATTTTTCCTTGGGAACTTTCTAGCCTAGGCAATGCATTAACTTTTTTTATATTTGGCATTATTGCTGTTTTAGGTTTTTTTATATTATTGAAAATTTTGCCTGAAACTAAGGGGAAGTCTCTAGAAGAATTAGAATCCATATTGGTTAATTAGTAGTCTCAATATTTCAGACTACTGTTAATCTATATAACTAAAGGAAAATCTAATGATTTAAGTTTTTAATAATTTATATTTTTTACTTAATACTTTTAGTAAACTTTAAATACTGGTCTTTTCCTTCAATATTTAGCTTAAAATTTAAAGAAAACATCCAGCCAAGGCAACAAGCGCAGATTTATTTTCAAGAATGAATCCCTTTAAATCTTAATTTTATTGTAAATAATTAATTAAAATAAAAAGACCCCTAATCGAGGTCTTTTTATTGTTAGAAATTTTAACTATTTAGTAGAATTTATGTTTAATAGTAGCTTGTAAATATCAAAAGCACTAATAGGCCTAATTATTTCTTAATGAAAGGCAGAGACAATGATGAGTTATCTGTGGCTATTTTTATGAAATACACACCCTTACTTAGGCTCGAAGTATTGACATTTAAATCCATTGGTGCCATAATTGATTTATGAGAAACAACTTGACCTAACATATTATAAATTGTGTAGTTATTAGGCAATGCGTTTGATGTACCTAGCTTGATATTAATTTCATCTGAAGCTGGATTTGGAAAGAGTCTTATTTCATTTTTCAACAAAAAGCTCTCTGCTCCCAAAGTGATAGCAGTCATCGAAACTGTTTCTTGACTTGCAAATTCTCCGCCATTGGCAATAACATTAGAATTGTTATCTGTTAATGTATAGTTTCCTATTCCATAACCACAACAAATACCGTCATTTTCAGAATCGTAAATTGTAAATGAGTAACAACCACCTTCAGAGACATCAAATGATTCATTAATTGTAATGTTGTTTGCGTATCCACTACCGGAGTATAAAACAGCATCATTACTATCTTTAAATTCCCATGAAGTTTCCGATCCATAATCATCAGTTAATAATGTAAGATTCACTGTATCAGTATCAAAGAAGGTTGCAAATGAACTAGATACAGCTGTATTGTCTAAAGTATTTTCATCTGTATTTCCATTTATACTTGTTAATTCTACCGTTAGCGTATGATTTCCACCAGAAGTATTTAGTGTAGGCAGGGTAACGGTTTCACTTACACTTGGGAATAAAAACCCACTCCATGTCTGTGTGGAAGGCGTATCATTGTCAATTTGATAACTTATTACTGCAGAAGTAAGGGAAAGATTTCCATTGTTGGTGATGATTACAGTAGGGGTAAATGTTGTATCGCATTCGTCTATATTTAAACCATCAATTTCGATGCTTCCATCAAAATCGTATATAATAGCTGCGGCACAAGCTGTGGATGTTACAAGTTCTTGTCGTCTTGGTGAATTAAATAAAACAGCTTGAATTCTTGTTTTTTGGTCAGCCGTGAATGTGTTTAAACAATTATCGCTAGAGTAATCCATGTAGTTTTCGACCATATCCGGTCCAAGGCCATCCGCTGGACAACTATCCACTGTTGGACATCCCGAATTGGAATTTGTAGCATCAGGAGTATCTGCACAAAAGTCGTCATTTCCACAGCTTCCAGTATCGCCCCAAATATGTCTTAAGCCAAGCCAGTGTCCTGCCTCATGAGTTAAGGTTCTTCCTGAACCGTACGGTCCACCATTGGGATTTGGATTGGCAACAGAACCTACAGCTTGCCATGTAACAACAACCCCGTCAGTGTTAGCAGCTCCTGCAAAGGGAAGGCCAGAAAGTCCTGAATCAGTTGGAAATTGTGCGTAGCCTAAAAGACCACCCCCTAGGTCAGCTACCCAAATATTAAAATAGCGAGTTGGGTCCCACTGTGTTTCAGGTTTTATTGTGCTTTGGAAATCTGAGCTTTCGAACGGTCCGTTTCCGTAATCTGTAACTCTATTAATTCCAGGCGTAGCTAGAGTTGATCCACTTTCATTTTGTGTTGCTAAACAAAACTGAACTTCTGTATCTGCAGCTACTGAATAGGTACTTCCCGAACTATTGCTGAAATCTAGATTTAATTGATCATTTTGATTTTGAATATATTCATCTGGTAAATTGGAAGCTGAAATTCCATCTGTAATGATGTGGTATACTACTGGTAAAGTTACCAAAATAGATGAACCATTAGATCTTTGCGCTCTAACCTCTTCGACTTTGGGAGCTAACCAAGATTCAAATTCTTCTTTAGAAGCTCTCTTTGGGTATAAAGACTTAAGGTGCTGTTCGTACTCAACACTTCCACAGCGGATTTTACCAAATTCATCAAGAATTTCAACGTTAGCGTCTGTAAGTTCCTGACCAAATAATAATTGATTGGCTGAGTTTGTTTGAGAAAAAGAAATTGTAGCAGTAAAAAGAAATACCAAAATATTACTCTTAAAAGTAATTAAATCCATTATCAAGTTTTATTAGTTTTTGCGAAAATACAAAAAATAAAATGTATTAAATAATGAACTTGTTAGTTACAGTTTCCAAAAGAAAGTGATGTCAAAAAAAATATATCCCCAAAAATAATTTTTTATTTTTGGAGATAAGTTTGTACTCAAGGTGGGATTAACGCCCTTCGGTTGTTTTTCCCCAAAGCGTCGCTTTTAAAATCAAAAACCCACAAAAACAAAAAAGCAAGCTTTGTGTTTTAGCTTGCTTTTTGATTTATTCGTACTCAAGGTGGGAATCGAACCCACACTTCCGAAGAAACTGGATTTTGAATCCAGCGCGTCTACCAATTCCGCCACTTGAGCTAAAATTTGGATTGCAAATCTATAA
>Ga0228662_1000370_pt1 | contig 23188 bp, 20 predicted proteins | sample 76DmetaG_FD_183173 | JGI IMG/M metagenome (GOLD analysis project Ga0228662, IMG submission 183173) | Seawater microbial communities from Monterey Bay, California, United States - 76D | ecosystem: Environmental > Aquatic > Marine > Coastal | place: USA: California | collected 2016-11-10
AGCTTTTGGGTACTGCTCAACATAGGCATTGATTCGACCTCTCTTTACATTTTTTAAGTTCATTATAAAGGCTAGTTTTTCTTGATTAATTCCGTCTGGATCCATAATATATCCCGAAGAATCGGACAAAGTAAGTACTTTACCGCCCAATTGTATACATTTTTCAGTGGCATATTGTGCTACATTTCCTTAGCCAGAAACAGCAATGGTTTTACCTTTAATACTCTTACTTTGATGCTCCATCATTTTTTGAGTGAAATAAACAACTCCGTATCCTGTGGCTTCGGGTCTGATTAGTGACCCTCCAAAAGAAGCTCCTTTGCCCGTTAATACCCCAGTGAATTCATTCTGTAGTCGTTTGTATTGACCAAATAAATAGCCAATTTCTCTTCCGCCTACACCAATGTCTCCAGCCGGAACATCTCTATTGGGGCCGATATGGCTATAAAGTTCGGTCATAAAACTTTGACAAAAACGCATCACTTCGGTATCCGACCTTCCTTTTGGGTTAAAGTCTGACCCTCCTTTTCCTCCCCCCATGGGAAGGGTGGTTAAGCTATTTTTAAATGTTTGTTCAAAAGCTAAAAATTTTAACACACTTAAATTTACACTAGGATGAAAGCGTAAGCCCCCTTTATAAGGGCCAATTGCTGAATTCATTTGTACTCTATACCCTCGGTTGACTTGAATTTCTTCTTGATCATCTATCCATGCAACGCGAAACGATAGCACTCTTTCAGGTTCGGCCATTCGGAGTAAAATGTTTTGACCATAATAAATGTCATGTTGAACAATGTATGGGATTACCGTTTCTGCAACCTCTGCTACTGCTTGCATGAATTCAGGTTCATTTTGGTTTCTTGCACTTACTTCGTCAAGGAATTGTTTCACAATCTTGTCCATTCGGGTCAAATTTTAAGTTAGTTAAAGGTATTTCTTTTTTTAAAAGGAAAAAGAATTAAAAAAGAAATTCAACAAGGTTTTCTACTTTAGAAAAAGCTTGAATTTTTATTTGTTTTGGTTGGGCGCCTAGTTTAGAAAACTTTGAAATGGCAATACTGTCAAAGCCTAGCTTCTCAGCTTCTTGAATTCGAATTTCAGCTTTAGACACTGGACGAATTTCCCCAGAAAGACCTATTTCTGCTGCAAAACAGGTGTTTTGTGCAATAGGGATGTCATGATAACTGGAGAGTAATGCAGCGATTACTGCCATGTCTAAAGCAGGATCTTCAATGTTCATTCCCCCCGTAATATTGATAAATACATCTTTACTTCCTAGTGCAAAACCGGCTCTTTTTTCTAGTACAGCTAGTAACATATTTAGACGTTTAGCGTTAAAACCTGTGCTGCTTCGTTGTGGGGTTCCATAAACAGCAGTACTCACTAAAGCTTGTACTTCGATCATTAAGGGGCGAATTCCTTCAACCGTTGCTGCAATAGCATGACCACTCAATGCCTCTTCTTTTTCTGAAATTAATACTTCACTCGGATTGGTCACTTGACGTAAGCCTTGAGAAATCATTTCATAAATTCCAATTTCAGAGGTGGCTCCAAAGCGGTTTTTCTGTGCTCTAAGGATTCGATAAATATGATTTCTGTCTCCCTCAAATTGAAGCACGGTATCGACCATATGTTCCAAAATTTTAGGGCCAGCAATGTTTCCATCTTTGGTTATATGACCCACCAGGATTACTGGAGTGTTGGTGCTTTTTGCAAATTGAATTAATTCTCCAGCAGTTGCTCTAATTTGAGAAACGCTTCCAGCACCACTTTCGATATAATTGCTGTGGAGTGTTTGAATCGAATCGATGATTAATAGCTCAGGATTTACTTTTTGAATTTGCTGAAAAATTTTTTGAGTCTCTGTTTGACTTAAGACAAAGCAGTTTTTCCCGTCCAATCCCATTCGGTCAGCACGAAGTTTGATTTGCTGTTGACTTTCTTCACCTGAAACATATAAAACAGGGGTTTTTAGGCTTAAAGAGACTTGAAGTAATAGCGTTGATTTACCAATTCCTGGTTCTCCCCCCAGGAGAATAACAGATCCGGGAACAAGTCCACCACCAAGAACACGATTTAATTCTTCATCTTGTGTTTTTATTCTGGGGACCTCAGCAACGTTTATTGAATCCATTCGAATGGGGCTTGTTATTTCTTTGACAGCTTCCTTTGCCCATTCCTTGGGTGCTTCTTTTTCAATAATTTCTTCTACCAAGGTGTTCCATTCTTTACACGCATGGCATTGACCTTGCCATTGGGTGTGTTGTGCTCCACAATTTTGACAGAAAAAGGCTTTTTTTACTTTAGCCATACTTTGTTTTATAGTCTTTTATTGACGATTGACTAAAGGTAGTACAAAAAATGAAAGACTACCAAAGACGATAATCATGAGGGTCTGAGAGGTCCACATAATCCAACCAAAGGCAAGACCTGATTCATTGGATATTCCAAAAGCGGCTAACATAAGGGCTACCGAGAAAGGATAGATTCCTATTCCACCATTGGTTGCAGAGATGGCTAAACCTCCGATTACGAATGCGGGAATTAAAGCATTTATTCCCAATACTGCGGTTTCTGGTACCGTCCATTTGACCACATAAAACATGGCCAAATACATCACCCAAATGAATAGGGTATGGGCTATAAATGCCCCTTTGTTGGGCATGGTTTTGAGACTTAAGATACCTTCTAAAAGGCCTTTCAAAAAGTCCTTAATTTTAATAATGAAGGGGTATTTTTCTTGTTTAAATAAAAAACGAATAATAAAAAAGACAGCAATGAATAATATCCCCGTAAGAATCAAGGAATTGGAAGAAATTTGTTTTTCTTTTAAAACGCCCCAGATAAGATCAAATTGAAGGCTCAAGGCTAATAAAATAAATGCAAGTAAAATGATTAGATCCACCAAACGTTCTGCGATTATAGTTCCAAAGGTTTTTTCAAAAGGAATCTTTTCATATGAACTTAAAGTTGTTGCTCTTAAAATTTCTCCAGATCGAGGAATGCCCAGGTTGGCGATATAGGCAATCAAAACAGCTAATGTTGAATTGATAAAGCGCGGCTTGAATCCCAAAGGGGCAAGGAGAAATTTCCAGCGATACGCCCTAGAGAGGTGGCTTAAAATCCCAAAAAAAACAGAGAGTAATAAAAAGCGATAATCTGCATTTTTAATGTAGCTGTAAATTAATTCACGTTCTTCAATAGTGGTAGCGCTAACTGTCAAATAGATAAAAAACAAGCCAACACTGAGTGGCAGAACAACTTTTAAAAAAGATTTTAAAGTACGCAAACTTTATTGGAGTTGATTGGTTGATTCATTTGGAAAAATAAGTTTAGGTTGAAATTGCTTCGCAGTTTCAAGACTCATCTGGGCATAACTTATAATAATTATGACATCTCCTTTTTGGACTTTTCTTGCGGCAGGACCATTTAGAGTTACTTCCCCTGTTCCAGCTTGACCTTCTATCACGTAGGTCTCTAAACGTTCTCCATTGTTTACATTCACCACTTGAACTTTTTCTCCTACAATCAAATTTGCAGCTTCAATTAGGTTTTTATCAAGGGTAATACTCCCTATATAATTGAGATCAGCATCGGTAACAGTGACGCGATGAATTTTCGATTTTAGTACTTCAATTAACATGGCGTAAAGGTATTCTTTTTCTCTAATTCTACCGTATCGATTAATCTTGTTTTTCCTGCAAATACAGCCACAAAAATCCTGTAGGTCATCCCTGCTTCAAGAGTATGTGTAGGGATTAAGTCCGATGTTTTTGCGACATAAAAATAGTCTAGCTTCAATTGGGATTCACGTTCAATAGAAGCTTGAAAAAATGCTTCCATTTCTGAAACACTCCATTGGATTTGATTGGACTTAATTTCTTTCAAGCTTTTAAAGATAACGGGAGCCGCTTCCCTTTGCGCAGGACTAAGTAACGTATTTCTAGAACTCATCGCTAGTCCGTCTTTTTCTCTGATTATGGGACAGCTGACGATTTTTATTTTTAAATCCAATTGCTTGTTTAGTGCTTTAACGATCTGTAATTGCTGATAATCTTTTTCGCCAAAATAGGCTCGATTGGGGGCTAATTTCTTAAATAAAGCCTCCACTACCGTCGCTACTCCATTAAAATGACCGGGACGAAAAGCACCCTCCATATGTTTTTCCAAGCCATTAAAATGGTATTCTTTAGACACTAACTTTTCGGGATACAAATCTTCAGGTTTTGGAACATAAAGAATTAGTTTTTCTTGATATATGTTGAGTGCAATTTTATCTTGAACTAAATTCTTTGGATAATTCGCTAAATCTTCAGTGTTGTTAAATTGTGTTGGATTCACAAAAATACTTACGATTACCCATTCATTTTCTTGAGCCGCTATTTCTACTAAAGAAATGTGTCCTTTGTGCAATGCGCCCATGGTAGGAACCAATCCAACCGATTTCTTTTTATCACTGAGGAAGGAGTGAATCTCAGTATGAGTAGTAAGCACCAACATTTAGCATATGATTAACGCTGCTAAAGTAGGTAGTTTTTGAGTATATGTGCATTAATTTTGTATTTTTGCAGAACTTTCCCCACGGAAATCATTCATATGAAAGATAAGAAAGTTTTAATCATTTCTTCTGAGGTAGTTCCTTATCTACCCCAGACCGAGCAAGCCATCAATTCATTTCAAATTCCAAAGAAGATAAATGAGCATGGAGGTCAAACTCGAATTTTTATGCCGCGTTACGGATTAATCAACGAGAGAAGACATCAGCTTCATGAGGTGATTCGTTTGTCCGGAATGAATTTAGTCGTCAATGACCTTGATATGCCTTTGATTATTAAAGTAGCCTCTATTCCAAAAGAGAGAATGCAAGTTTACTTTATAGATAATGATGAGTATTTCAAACGTCGAGGACTACTTCATGATAGCAAAGGTGATTGTTATAATGATAACGATGAACGCATGATCTTTTTCACAAAAGGGGTTGTGGAGACCGTTAAAAAATTGAACTGGTCCCCAGACATTATTCATCTTCATGGTTGGTTCACTGCACTATTTCCGTTGTATTTACAGACGTATTATAAAGACGAACCCTTATTTTCTGAAAGTAAAATAATTAGTTCCATTTACGGCCCTGATTTTGAGACTCCTTTTGCAAAAAACTTTTTTGAAAAAGTGGCCTTTGATAAGATTGACAAATCACAGCTTGAAGAGTTAAAAACAGCAAACTATGAAGCGCTCATTTCCTTGGCAATTAAACATTCTGATGGTCTCATACTATCAGCAGAGAATGTTCCTGCAGAGGTAGTTGAAGAAGTAGAAAACAGTAAAAAACCTCATTTAAATTTCAATGATTCTACGAATGAGGAAGTGTATATTGATTTTTATAGTAATAAAATTTAATAGAAAAATCCACAGATGCGTCCTAACATTAGATTTCTTGCAAGCGCTGCATTCATTTTGTTTTTAATTTCATGCAACAAAGATTTCCATCCTGTAGGTGAAAATATATTAAACGATCAGAACCTCCAGACTTTAACCGAGCGTTTTCCAACGTTTACGTTTCAAAAAAAATTAAAAAAAGTTCAAACGAATGGACTTCCATTGGCTCAGCTAGGAAGAATAAACCATCCAGTTTTTGGTCTCGCCGAGGCAAGCATTACAGCCCAGTTAACCATTACTGAAACCCCTATTTTTGGAAATCACAAACAAGAATTTGAAGAGGATCCCAACCAAACGGATCCAAATTTAATACCCGAAAATGAAACAGTTAAATGGGTTTATTTAGACATTCCTTTCTTTACCAATCAAAATGATGCAGATAACGACGGTGTTATTGATTCTTTGGATGCCGATCCCAATGATCCACAAAGTAATTCAGATGGTGATGAATTAACCGATATTGTTGAGACACAAGCCGAATTGAATCCCTTAAGTTCAGATAGTGATGGAGACGGGATATTAGACCATAATGATGACGATAACGAAAGTTATCAAAGTGAAAACAAAGTGTATGAGATTGATTCAATTTATGGAAATCGTGAAGCTACTTTCAATTTAAAGGTATATGAATTAACATCTTATCTCAACAATTTAGATCCAAGCAACAATTTTGAAACAAGTCAAGCGTATTACTCTGATCAAGATTATTTTGAACAAGGCCTTTTTAATGCATCACTTTTTGACGAAACAATTTCTTTAAATTTTGACGAGATTCGCACCAATTATAAGGAAGATGATCCTGATACTCCAGACATTGACGAGACAACACAAGTTGAAACAAGACTTTCCCCCAGAATAAGAGTCCCCTTAGATGTGAATTTCTTTCAGGAAAATTTGATTGATAAAGAGGGATCTTCCGAGCTTGAAACTTCAGCCGATTTTCAGAAGGCGCTAAGAGGTTTGATTATTCGAACAGACAACTTTTCTGATGACCTTTATATGCTATTGGACATGCAAAATGCGGTAATAAATGTTGTTTATGAATTCGATGATTATCTAACTAAAGGAACACCGGACGATTTCAGTGACGATGATATTGAGACCGTAGAAAAGGAATTCTCAATCAGTTTTAATGGCATTCGAATCAATACCTTAAAGAATAAGCTTTTTGATGCTGCCATACAAGAACAGGTGATTTCATCAAATAACAATATTCCCTCTGAAAGACTTTATATTAAAAGTGGGAGTCTATTAGGAAAAGTTCGTCTTTTTGGAAATGAAGATCCCAATGATAACGAACTTATTGAGGGGTTCAGATCTCAAACTTTGTTAATAAATCAAGCGAATCTAATTTTCTATATTGACCCTGCGCTTGCAAGTTCAAAAGAATTACTGGCTCAGCGCTTATATCTTTTTGATTATAATTCAGGGGTTCCTCTTTCAGATTATACGAATGACAACTCGGTTTCAAATTTTGGGACAAACAGCAATAAAAATATTTTTGGAGGATTATTAGAATACGATGAAAACAATGTTCCACTTCGTTACAAGTTTAATATCACCAATCATATTTCAAATATTATCAGAAATGACTCTATAAATTTTGATTTGGGATTAGTGGTCAATGCAGATATTTCCAATTTAACTCCTATTAAAGCAACAACGGAATCGGAAGAAGAACTAGTTTATCCCTTAACGGCTACTCTAAATCCTTTGGGGGCGGTTCTTATTGGATCTCATCCAGATGCATCCATAGAGGATAAAAAAGTGAGTTTAGAACTCATTTATTCTTCTTATCAAAACTAGATTAAACTCCAAATTGTATATCCCGTAAAGACAACGATTAAACCTACAACTCCTTGAAGTAAGGTCCCAACGGTATGAGTTTTATAGGCTGTTTTTACATCCATATCGCTCATTTGTGCTACAATCCAAAAGTAAGAATCATTGGCATGGGAAACAGTCATTGAGCCCACACCAAGTGCCATTATTGCCCAGACTTTTCCCATTTCACTATCTAAACCCAGAATGGGGAGGAGAGGAAAAATGATGGAAGAGGTTGTGATAATAGAAACGGTAGAAGATCCTTGAGCTGTTTTGAGTAGTGCGGCAATAACGAAAGGAATCAGAATACCAAGACTTGATATTGTAGAAATTTCTTGTGCATAGTTTTGTAGCGGTATAGTTTGAATAATCGTACCTAAAGCACCTCCCATTCCAGTAATGATTAGAATTGGAGCCGCTTGTTCTATTCCTTTGACTACTGCGGTATTGATTGATTTTTTTGTTTGGAGTAGACGAAAAGCAAAAAGCATTCCAACACCTAATGCCATCGTTGGCTGTGTGATCCAAATCAAATATTCAATCCCTATAAAATTAGGCATAAGTTTAAATACCGTTCCTAAACACATGAGACCAATTGGGACGATGATGGGCAATACGGAATTGGTAAAACTTGGAAGCCTAACAGTATTCGATTTAGTACTTTCGATTTTTTCTTCTGATTCCGATGACTCAAAGGTGTTTTTTTTAATGAGTAAGTTTCCATACCAACCCCCAACAAGAATTAGAATAAATGCAATACTTCCACCCACGATGATGAGTAAAAGCAGGTTTTCTAAATTCAAATTTGCTGCTGCTGCCAAGGGTCCGGGGGTGGGAGGAACCAAAACATGGGGTGCAAATAATCCTGTAGACAGGGCTACGGTAAGCCCAATGAGGGGTGTTTTTGTCTGTTGAGAGAGGGTTTTGTTGAGCTGGGATAAAATGACAAAGGCAGCATCACAGAATACGGGAATCGATACTAAATACCCAATACAGCTTATCGCATAGGGTAAGGGAAGTTTGTTGAGGTGCTTTAGAATTCCCTTGGCTAATGCTAGGGTGCCATGAGATCTTTCTAGGGCCACTCCAATGGTCGTACCGAATAAAATTAATAGACCTATATTTTGTGTTATTTTACCAAATCCTTTTTGAATTAAACGCATTGCATCCAAAGGATCAATACCCAATAAAAAGCCCAAGAAAAATGCTGCAGTTAATAAAACTAAAAAGGGATGCAGCTTGGTATAAGAAGTTCCGAATACGATCCATAGAATTACGAGAAGAATACTGAGAAGGGATAAGGCCATAGTTATTGAATTTGGTTTTTATAAGTGCCTAAGATTTCCAGCAATTTTGACCTCAAATTTTGAGCGGCATTTTTCATTGCTTGATCGAGAGGCATTTTGTGGGGTGTTGTTTGGTGAATTTCAAGATGGGGTAGGTTAGGAAGGCTAGATAATGATGTTTTTCCCGCAAAGACGAGGGTTTTTATTTTGTGTTGTTGGGTGAGCTTGGCCACTTGAAGCGCTAGTTTTCCATAGGTACTTTGTTCGTCAAAATGACCTTCCCCAGTAAGGACTAGGTCCATCTGTTTTATTTGTTCGTTTATTTTAGTTTGTTGGGATAATAATTCAAATCCATTTTGTAATGTTGCATCAAAGACTCCAAACAAACCAGCACTGACTCCCCCAGCTGCTCCTCCACCAGAAATATCAAGTATATTTCTGTTAAATTGTTTCTTAATAATTTTAGCAAATTGTTTGCTGCCTTTTTCTAAAGTAACAATAACTTCTGGAGAGGCTCCTTTTTGTTTTGCATAGGTATTTGCTGCTCCATAGGGCCCTGTCAAATTATTTTTAACATCACAGGCAATCACCCATTTAATTTCCTTTACCCTTGAATCTAGTCCACTTAAATCAATTCGATCTATTTCATTTAATTGGGCTCCATTAGGTTCAAGAGAAGTGTTATTGACATCATAGAACTTTCCTCCAAGAGCGCTGATGATGCCAGTGCCTACATCGTGGGTTGCGCTTCCTCCAATGCCTAAATAAATAGTTTTACACCCCTGATTTATAGCATGCCGAATCATCATTCCTGTACCCCAAGTTGATGTCTTAAGGGGATTTCTCTCTTCTTTTTTTAGTTGAACAAGACCGGCTGTTTGAGATAACTCAATCCATGCACTTTGAGTGTTCTTGAATAAAAACAAAGGGGCGATTAGGTTTCGTTTTAAGCTGTCGGTTGCGGCACAATGAATAATCTTACCATCGGCATGATTTTCAAGAACATTTAGTGCGCCCTCCCCTCCATCTGAAAAAGGCATGAGGTTACAGATTGCATTTGGAAAAATATCAGTCACTGCTTTCTTCATTTCCAAGGCCACTTCCGTTGCCTTGAGGCTCCCTTTGAATGAATCGGGAATAATGAGTACTTTCATTGGCGTTCCTTTTATTCCCTAAGGTACTAAAAGGTTTCTTTTGTAAAAAATTAAGTTTTAGCGATCGCTTCCATTACTTTGACAGCATGTTCTCTAGAGTTTTCAATAAACCATTTATTGGTTTTATAGCCTCCACAAACGACGCCAGCTAAATAAACCCCTTTCGCGTTTGATTCCATAGTTTCTGAATTGTATGTGGGTGTTTTAAATTCATCCTCATGAAATTCCACATTCAAGTTTTCTAACAGTTCAAAATTAGGTTCATAGCCCGTCATTGCTAAAACAAAGTCATTTGGAATTTCATAGTCTCCCTTAGGATCTTTAAAACAAACGCTTGTTTTTTTAATGTGAGTGATTTCCGCATTGAAGTAGGCTTTTATACTTCCTTCTTCAATTCTGTTTATGATGTCTGGTCGTGCCCAATATTTGACATTAGACCCTATTGCTGCTTCACGTATGATCATAGTAACCGATTTGGCTCCTTTGCGATAGGTTTCAAGGGCGGCATCCACTGCAGAGTTTGCTCCCCCCACGACAACGATATCCATGCCAAAATAAGGATGTGGTTCTGTATAATAATGTTTTACTTTCGGCAAATCTTCTCCTGGGACACCAAGTAAAAAAGGACGGTCATAGAATCCTGTTGCCACGACGATATTTTTCGAAGTGTAGGTGTTTTTTGAAGTTGTTACTTGAAAGAGGGCATTCATTTGAGTAATCGTTTGGATTTCTTCATACAATTGCAAGTTTAGTTTCCAATGAGCGCTTACTCTTCTGTAATATTCTAATGCTTCTGATCGTGTGGGCTTTGGGTTGTGAGAAATAAAGGGAATGTTTCCGATCTCAAGTTTGTCAGAAGTGGAAAAGAACGTCATGTTTAAGGGGTAGTTATAAAGGGAATTCACCAGGGCACCTTTGTCAAAAATTACATAATTCAAGCCTCTCTTTTCAGCCTCGATACCACAAGCAATGCCAATGGGTCCGCCTCCTATTATTATTACATCATTCATAAAGCTAAGGTACAAATACTCTGAAGACTTTTAAATAATAGATAAAATTTATCAATAAATATAATTTAACAGTTTAAAATAATAATATTATAAATTAATCACAATTACGCTTCTTTAACTGATTATATTATAATAAAAAACTATTAAAAAAATATTTATGATAGTAAAATACGTTGTCTGATGAAAATGGAGAGAATACAGATTTGTAAATAGAACACCATCACTGAGTTGCCAAATGCGTAAGCGATACCTACAGCACTGAGTAGCCACCATATGGGAAAGAAGAAAACACCCAAGGCATATTTCATAGAACTTACAAAAACAATGTCTTTAAATTGACCTATGATTTTTCTGGAAATTAGCAAGGGGATAAGGTTAGGAAGACTCAAGATAAAAGCAATAAAACGAATTGTTGAAGAAGGAGGCTTGGCTAAAGGGAGTTTATTAAATGAATTTTCCAGCGCGTATTTAAGTTGATCAAACTCCATTTGGGTAGTGATACGATTGATTCTTTTTTTCTTTTCCAGATATTGTTCAGTATTTTCTGGCAACCATAAACAGTCTTTCATTCGGGCTTGCAGTTCCTCTTTGAGGTTATTGATATTTTCTGCGTCGGTGATGTCTTCTGAGATAAAACCTCCCACTTCTATCGGTTTTCCATAGACCAAATGTAGACTACATCGCGGTTGTTGATGATGTCCATAATTGATACCCATGGGCTGTAAGTATATTTTTTTTCCAAGATTTTCTTTATAGGCTTGAAAGGCAAGCCGACTACTCCCCTTAGATAAATTTTGTAAAAAATACTCATTGTGATGCCCGCCTTCAGAAAACATCAATAAGAACTTCCCGTTTCCTAATATTTCATAGCATTTAGCAAAGGTCAAATCATTCTTTTTGAGATTGCTGTATCCATTTCTAATTCGATAAACAGGAAGCATTTGGAAGGCGTCTAAAAACCATTGCAATGGACCTCCAAAAACATCACTACGAGTTAAAGAAGTCATTCTTCTTGGCGTCATCGAATTAATCAAAAGAGGATCAAGAAAGGCCCCCTGATGGTTGGGCGAAAATAAAACACCTCCATCTTTGGGAAGATTTTCTTTGCCATGAACGGAAATAGATCGAAAATAAATCCAATTGTAATATCGTAAAAGATGCTTGACTAAAAAGTAGAAAATTGGTTTCAAAGTGTAATAAAATTCATCGAATATACTAAAATGAATACTTTTTATGAGAATTTGTGAAAAGGGGTTTTAAGGGAATTCTCATTTTTCTGGCTGAAAAATTATCAAAAAAGTAAAGGAACTTTAAATTTAACTATCTTTAATAAAAATTATCACTAAATATGTTTAACATGAAAAATTTAAAATCATTATTATTTACTGCTTTGTTGATGAGTATTACGGTTGTAACCGCTCAAAATACAATATCAGGAAAAATAGTTGATCAGAATGACCAAGCTATTCCCGGAGTGAATATTCTCTTGGGGGAAAATGAAGGAACGGTTACTGATTTTGACGGAAATTTTACACTTACAATTAACGGTTCTTTACCGGTTACAGTTGAGATTTCCTCTATTGGATTTGAAGCTCAACAAGTGGTTTTCAAGGATGGAGATTCTAACGTCACCATACAAATGCAGGAAACTTTAACCCAACTGGAGGAAATTGTTATTGCCGCCTCTAGAACCCCAGAACGCATTGCAGAATCGCCCGTTTCAATCGAGAGAATTGGGATTCAGCAAATTAGGAGAAGTTCTTCCCCTGATTTTTATAATTCTTTGGAGAATTTAAAAGGGGTAGACGTTAATTATTCTGCTATTGGTTTCCCTTCAGTAAACACACGAGGTTTTGCTTCTTTTGCAAACACGCGTTTTCTTCAATTAGTTGATGGAATGGACAACGCGGCTCCAGGATTAAATTTTTCTGTTGGAAATCTTTTAGGACTTAATGAACTTGATGTTGCCTCTGTAGAATTATTACCAGGAGCCTCTTCTGCATTATATGGAGCTAATGCGTTTAATGGTATACTTTTTATGCGAAGTAAAAATCCTTTTGACTATGAGGGAGTAAATGTTTACGCTAAAACAGGAATAAATTCATCGTCGAATAACGGGGATAATCAATACTATGATTTCGCGATTCGTGCCGCCAAAAAGTTTAGCGATAAATTCGCAGCAAAAATTAATGTTTCCCATTATCAAGGTAAAGAATGGGCAGCAACTGATGAAAAACAGTATACTGAAAATACATCTTCAGGGATGTCCGATATAATCAAAACCAGAAATGGTGCTGATGTTTCTTTTAATGGATTAAACCTTTATGGTGATGAAGTTACAAATTTTATGCCTTTTGGCGATATAGCCTCTGTTAATCCAATAGCACGTGGTGCTGTACAAGGCGCAATTGCTGCTTCGCTAGGGATCCCAGCTAGTCTTGTCCCTGAAAGTGCTGTAACCCAACAAATTCAAGAAGCATTTAGCGGAACCGCTGCTGTTATCGGTATGGATGGTTACAGTGAAATGGATCTTTATAATGGCGATGCTACCAGCACAAAAGTAGATGTCTCATTACATTTTAGACCTTTTAATGACAACACGGAATTTATTTGGACGTCTAAAATTGGTGGAGGAAACTCGATTTATCAAGGAGCAAGTCGATATGTATTGAAAAACTTCATGATGCAACAACATAAACTTGAACTTAAAGGAGATAACTTTTTTATTAGAGGGTACACTACAATTGAAGATTCTGGAGACGCTTATGATATGGTGAATACTGGAATAATGATCAACGCAGCTAATGCAACGGATTGGTTCACTACTTATGCAGGAACATTTATTAATTCTGTATTAACGGGAAGCCCGTCTCATTCAGCAGCGCGTCAAGCGGCGAATGCTATTTTGCCTCAGCCTGGAACAGCAGGATTCCAAACCTTATTTGACAAGGTAATTACCACGCCTTTGTATACAGGTTCAAAATTTACTGACAATACTAAATTGTATCACTTAGATGGAAATTATAATTTTAAGAATTTAATCTCTTTTGCTGACATTCAAGTAGGAGCGTCTTACAGACAATACAGCTTAAATTCTGAGGGAAGTATTTTTACGGATCGGTCAGGAGCGATAAACTATTCTGAATATGGAGTTTACACTCAGTTACAAAAACAACTTTTTCAGGATAAATTGAAATTTACTGGGTCTCTAAGATATGATGGTGCTCAAAATTTCAATGGAAATTTCTCACCCCGTCTTTCGCTTGTCTTGACACCTGATGAAGGGAGAAAACACAATTTCAGAGCTTCCTTTCAAACGGGATTCCGTTATCCAACAACTCAGAACCAATACATTGGTTTAGAAACTCCAATTGGTACGTTGTTAGGTGCAGCACCTGATAATTACGGAAGATTTACATCTACACCAAGAAATAATAATTTCTCTGCAATTCCTGAAGTGGCTCTTATTGCTGCTGGAATTGCAATTCCAACAACGCTCTCTGGACTTGATGCGAGAGACAATTCATTTACACTTCAGTCTGTTCAGGCTTTTTCGGTTTCGCAAAACCCTGCTGATTTGAAAAAAGCAGTAGTAAAAGATATCGAACCTGAAGAAATCGTTTCCTATGAGTTTGGTTATCGAGGACTTTTGGGCGGCGCTATATTTTTAGATGTAAGTTTTTACGTTAATGAATACAAAAACTTTATTGCTGCCAACAATGTAATTGCACCTAATTATGGTGACACTTCTTTTACCGAACAAATTCCTGGGGCTATCTTAGGATCTCCAACTCCGGTGCCCGCAAGTATTGCAGCAATAGCTAATAGTGATTTTACTGTCTTTTCAATTACTGCAAATTCGGAAGCAATAGTAACTTCGAAAGGATTTAATATTGGCCTTGACACTAAAATTGCTGGAGCTGATTTTGGAATTAGTTATACCTACTCAGACTTTGATTTTGATCAAGATCAATATCCAGACTTTGAAGCAGGTTTCAATACGGCAAAAAACAGATTCAAAGCTTCATTAGCAAAAGAAAATGTGATAGGGAAGTTTGGTTATGGTATTAACTGGAGATATAATGATGCTTATCTCTGGGAGGCTTCCTTTGCAGACGCGATGATTCCTTCACGAAATATTATTGATACTCAAATACAATATACAACCTCTAAATCCACCTTTAAAATAGGTGCAGCTAATTTAACAGGTGTAGAATATGTATCAGGACCTGGAACGGGGACTATTGGATCTACTTATTTTGTTGGGTGGACGTTCAATCCTTAACATGTTTTTAATATCCAAAAAGGGGCATTTAGCCCCTTTTTTTGTTTTGAATAAGGAAGGTTTGTAAAGATAAATCCTGGTTTGCTGGATTTTTTAATTAAAAAAAAGAAACTTATTTCCGCCTTAGGAACTTATATATAATGTTATCTTTAAGTACATTGATTATTTTGGATTGTCAATGAAATCAATTCAGTAAAAAATTTAAATTCTATAGATGATAAATTTAAAAGGACAAATTGCCATCGTAACGGGAGGAGCTCGTGGAATTGGCGAAAGTATTTGTGAAGTTTTTTGTAAGGCTGGAGCTACCGTTGCCCTTTGGGATGTTTTAGATGCAGGGGTCAATACTGCCGAGAGAATATCAAAGTCGAGAGGGGCCATCTTTTTTCAGAAAGTTGATGTAACCTCTAAAGATTCAGTAGAATCAGCAGTAAACGAAATTATAGCCAATCACGGTAAAATTGATATTCTGATTAACAATGCGGGTGTGATTCGAGATCGCTCTTTCATGAAAATGGAACAAGCTGAATGGGATACTGTGATTAATGTAAATTTAAACTCTCTATACACCACTGCCAAGGCAGTTTTACCCCATATGAAACAAGCTGGCTACGGGCGTATAGTTTCTGCTTCCTCCATCAATGGATTTGCAGGCGCTTTTGGTCAAGTGAATTATGCAGCCACTAAAGCGGCAGTAGCCGGCTTTACACGTGCTTTATGCAAAGAGACTGGACGCTTTGGAGTAACTGTCAACGCAGTTGCCCCTGGGTTTATTAAAACTGAGATGACGGATTCTATGCCTGAGGAAGTTATACATGCTGGGATTGGCAAGATTCCAGTGGGTCGGATAGGAACGGTAGAAGATATGGCATTTGCCTATCTTTTTCTTGCTTCTAAGGAAGCAGGCTTTATTTCTGGAATTACGCTTCATGCAAATGGGGGTGCAATGCCCATGTGAGATGAAATCAACAAAAAAACTTTTTGACCTTGATGGAAAAGTTGCCCTAGTAACGGGTTCTAGTAAGGGAATTGGGTTCGCCATAGCGAGCGCATTAGCTGAATATGGTGCCAAGGTAGTAGTTAGCAGTCGATCTCAAGAAGCCGTAGATGAAATTGTAACAGAATTTAAGGCAAAAGGATATACCGCAATGGCGCAGGCCTGTCATTTAGGCAATTCCGAACAGCGAAAAAAGTTAGTTCAGAAAACAATTGAAACCTTTGGCGGCATCGATATTTTGGTCAATAATGCAGCTATAAACCCAGTTTTTGAAGGCTTGGAATCCATGTCAGAAGCCGTTTATGACAAGATGATGAATGTCAATTTGAAAGCCGCTTTTGATTTGAGTAACCTTTGTTTTAGTGCCTTAAAGAAATCAAAATCGGGTTCAATAATTAATATTGCCTCTGTAGAAGGATTGAAACCAAGTTTTGGTTTAGGGGTTTATGGTATCACAAAAGCAGCACTCATCATGTTGTCACAAGTACAAGCAAAAGAATGGGGTAAATATGGAATTCGATCCAATGCAATTTGTCCAGGTTTAATTCAAACTAAATTCAGCGCTGCCCTATGGAAAAATGAAGCGGTAATGCAGCAAGTTGTAAAAGACCTCCCTGCGGGTCGAATGGCGCAACCTCAAGAGCTTACAGGCTTAGCCGTCTATCTTGCTTCAAATGCAGGAAGTTATTCAACAGGAGGAATATATACAGTAGACGGCGGTCATATGATTGTTTAATAAAAAGGAAAATGGAATCAGGAAAAACACAAGAAGCGTACAGGCGTAATTTTAAAAATCTAGATGAAATGGAAGTTGCACTTGGGACAGAATTGGGATTAACAGCTTGGACTCAAATGGATCAAGACAGGATTAATACCTTTGCCAAGGTAACTGAAGATGAACAATGGATTCATATTGATGCAGAGCGCTGCGCCAAAGAGTCTCCTTATCAACAGCCGATTGCACACGGATTCTTAATGCTCTCTTTGTGTTCTAAAATTATGTTTGAAGTCTATGAAGTGGGTCAAGTCTCCATGACAATCAACTATGGTTTAGACAAAGTTCGTTTTCCCAATGCGACCCCCGTTGGAACAAATTTTAGAGGGCGCGTAGTTTTAGCCGATTTTAAAAGGATTCCTAAAGGAGCGAAATATAAATTAAATGTAACCATTGAACTAGAGGGACAGGAAAAGCCGGCTTGTATTGCGGAGTTCTTGGCTTTAGCTTATCATTAACGCACTATGAAAAAAGCAGTACTATTTGAAGTCAATAAAGGAGTAGCTACCATTACCTTAAACCGACCGGATCGCTACAATGCGGTGAATCAAGATTTAGTAGATGGAATTTCAGATTCTCTAAAAAAATGTGAACAAGACGACCTGATACGAGCCGTTGTAATCACAGGAGCAGGTAGAGGTTTTTGTGCCGGTGCCGACTTGTCGGTGTTTGCTGAAAATACCACTGCTGAAGAACGGAGTCAATATATTATTGATCAATATCAACCATTGATGAATCAATTTTTCAGTTTAAAAAAGCCCATTATAGGTGCCATAAATGGTACTGCTGCTGGAGTAGGAGCAGCATTTGCTTTAGCATGTGATTTTCGAGTAATGAGTAATGAAAGCGGAATTTTATACGCCTTTGTAAACATAGGCTTAGGACCCGATGGAGGCGCCAGTTGGTTACTCGCAAGACAAGTAGGTTACAGTCGAGCACTAGAGATTGCAACCAGTGGAACTAAAGTAAGTGGTTCGGAATGTTTGACTTTAGGACTTTCAAATAGATTGGTTCCTCAAGATGAACTGTTAACTAATGCACAACAATGGGCTGAAGCCCTAGCTCAACGACCAACACTGGCGATTGGAATTGCCAAAGAAGATATGTTTTTTGCAATGAATCATAGCTTAAACGATGCCATTTCCTTTGAAGCAGAACAACAAGTTGCTGCCTTTAAAAGTCATGATTTAAAGGAGGGCGTTGCTGCCTTTTTAGAAAAAAGAACACCTAATTTTTTAGGTAAATAAAGAATGATATGGGATTTGAAGAAATAAAAGAAAAAATAATTGTCTTCGTAAACGAGGAGTTATTGACCATGGAGCCTTGGATTTTAAATGCCTCCTGGGAAGAAAAACTCCCCAAGTTGAATGCACTTAGAGACAAAGTTAAAGCGCAAGGCTTGTGGCTTCCTCAAATACCCATAGAATATGGAGGCCTTGGATTGACCAATGCACAACATGGCGAGGTGAGTGAAGTCTTAGGCAAAAGTCCTTATGGACATTATTGTTTTAACTGTCAAGCTCCTGATGCAGGGAATATGGAAATTTTAATTGAGTTTGGGACTGATCAACAAAAAGAAACGTATTTAACCCCCCTTTTAAATGGAGAAATTAGAAGTTGTTTTGCAATGACCGAGCCTGATTTTGCTGGATCAAACCCTGTTCAAATGGGAACTGTTGCAACAAAAGAAAAGGGTAATTATAGAATCAATGGACACAAATGGTTTACTTCAAGTTTTGATGGAGCCAGCTTCGCAATTGTCATGTTAGTGACTCAACCAGAGGTTGAAAATCCACACAAAAAAGCAAGTCAGCTGATTGTGCCGGTTGCTACTGAAGGCATAGAGTTCATTCGGAATGTATCCATCATGGGACATTCTGGTAGCGGTTGGGAAAGCCATGCTGAAATCAAATTTCACGATGTTAAAGTGCCTGAGTCGAATGTGCTGGGGGCAGATGGAGATGGATTTTCCATTGCTCAAAAAAGATTGGGACCTGGACGCATTCATCATTGCATGAGATGGATAGGAATGTGTGAACGTGCTTTTGATTTAATGTGCGAAAGAGCTGTTTCTAGAGAAATTTCTGAAGGGGTTGTATTGGGTGAAAAGCAAACAATACAAAACTGGATTTCAGAATGTAGAGCTGAAATAAATGCGGCTCGATTGCTCGTACAAGATGCAGCCCACAAAATTGATACCCAAGGAGCGTATAAAACCAGATCTGAAATCTCAATTATTAAATTTTATTGCGCTCAAGTACTCCAGAAAGTAGTGGATTATGCGATTCAAGTGCATGGAGCCAAAGGCGTGACCGATGACACCATATTATCTACTTATTATCGTCATGAACGTGCAGCAAGAATTTATGATGGAGCAGACGAGGTGCATAAAAGTCGATTGGCAAGGAGTATTCTAAAAAAGTATAGTGCTAAAAAGGAAGCGTAATTATTAAAGTTTTAGTTGATATTTATAGTTTTAAAATGCACTTTATGATATATATAAAAACAATATTTATTTGAATATAAAATGAAATTACTACGGGATCAAGCGAGTGAAATTAAAGCCGGACAATCTTTGGAAAGTGTCGCTTTAGAACACTATCTACGAAATGAAATGGAGCTTCCTGATGGCAATTTACAAGTGTTTCAGTTTCCTTCGGGCTACTCTAATTTAACGTATTTGTTGCGTTTTGGTAGTCAAGAGTTTGTACTTAGACGTCCGCCGCATGGAGCAAATATTAAATCCGGACACGATATGGGGCGAGAGTTTAAAATACTTTCTGGCCTCTATCCCATTTATAAAAAAACTCCCAAGCCTTATCTGTATTGTCAAGACAAAGAAATCATAGGCGCTCCTTTTTATATCATGGAGCGAAAGCAAGGTGTTATTTTTAGAGGACATACCTTAAAAGAACAACTTCCTTCACCCCTTCAGATGCACAAAGTATCCAATGAATTTGTAGGTACTTTAGCGGAAATTCATGCCTTAGACTATCGTGCTGCTGGATTGGAAGATTTAGGGCGCCCTGAGGGTTATGTTCAACGTCAAGTTATGGGGTGGACTAAACGATATGTCCATGCTAAAACAGCTGAGCTTGAAGCCATAGAAAAAGTATATACTTGGCTCAATAATAATATTCCTGAGCAAAATCGTACTGCTTTCATCCACAATGATTTTAAGTATGACAATCTCATGTTTTCTCAGGACCATCATTTGAATGTAATTGCAATTTTAGACTGGGAGATGGCAACGCTTGGCGATCCGTTAATGGATTTAGGGACTACTTTGGCCTACTGGATACAGGAGTCAGACCCTGATTTCATGAAAAAAAATAACCTGAACATTAGCCTGGAAAAAGGGAATTTAACACGCAGTGAAATCGTTGAAAAATATGCTCAATTAAGTCATCTGGAAATGGATAATATTACTTTTTATTATGTTTTTGGACTATTTAAAGTTGCTGTTATCATTCAACAAATTTTCCACAGATACAAAAATGGTTTTACTAAGGACATTCGATTTAAAAACTTAGACCAAGCCGTTCACTTTTATAGTAAAATGGCATTACAAGCCCTTCAAAAAAATCAAATAGAAAACTTATTTTAAAATTTTTAGATGAAAGAATTAGATGATTTTAGGACAGCAACAAGAATTTGGCTTGAAGCGAATTGTCCAAAAAGTATGTGTCAGCCCGTTAAAGATCCCTTTGATGTGTATTGGGGAGGACGAAATGCTGTTTTTCATACCGAAGACCAAAAAGTGTGGTTTGAAAAAATGTTAGAAAAACGTTGGGTTGTTCCGTATTGGGACAAAAAATACGGAGGAGGAGGATTAACTCCTGAAGAAAATAATATTTTGACTCAAGAGATGACCCGTTTGGGGTGTAGAAAACCCCTTTATAGCTTTGGGATTTCCATGTTAGGTCCCGCATTGTTGAAGTTTGCTACCGAAGAGCAAAAATTGCATTATTTACCTCAAATTGTAGAGAGTAAAATCTGGTGGTGTCAGGGCTATAGCGAACCCAATGCAGGGAGTGATTTGGCGAGTTTACAAACCAAAGCGATAGATAAGGGGGATCATTTTGAAATTACAGGCTCAAAGGTTTGGACGTCCTATGCCGATAAAGCGGATTGGATTTTTTGCCTGGTACGTACCGATTTTGAGGCCTCAAAACATACCGGAATTAGTTTTGTTCTTATCGATATGGCAACAGAAGGAGTGAGCACAAGACCCATCAAGCTAATAAGTGGAAAATCTCCTTTTTGTGAAACCTTTTTTGATGGGGTAAAGGTGCCAAAAGAAAATCTAATTGGCACCCTAAACGAGGGGTGGAATATTGCTAAATTTTTATTGACCCATGAGCGTCAAATGATTGGAGGAATCGGGGAAACAGATGTCAGAAAAGAAGTTCATCAAGTCGCAATTGAGAATTTGCCAATCAATGCCCAGGGAAGTATTGCAGACGGGGTGTTACGAGGTCAAATTTCCGATTTTGAAATGGATGAAGAGATTTTTGATTTAACGATTCAACGGATTACGGATGAAGCAAAAACAGGAAATAATTCAGGAGCTTTATCCTCCTTTTTTAAGTTTTATGGAACCGAACTTAACATTGCCCGACAAGAATTGTTAATGGCTTTGAGAGGAACTGAAGCACTCATTTGGGAAGAAAATAAAAAATCAGATGGAGACTTAGCCCGAAAATTTTGTCGCTCAAAAGGAAACTCCATTGAAGGAGGGACCTCAGAAATTCAATTGAATATCATTTCAAAACTTATTTTGGGTTTGCCCACTAAATAAAATTATCATGGCTTTAATAATTACAGAAGAACAAAAAATGCTTAGAGGTGCAGCCGCAGAATTCCTTGCCGCTAAAGCTCCAGTCAGTGCAATGCGAGCGCTACGTGATGAAGGATATAAGACTTTTGACCCTAAATTGTGGGAAGAGATGATTGCTATGGGATGGACAGCCCTGACAGTGCCTGAACGTTATGGTGGACTCGATTTTGGATTTGTGGGTCTAGGACAAATTTTAGAAGAAACAGGGAAACATTTATCAAAATCCCCTTTGCTGTCCTCTGTTCTCTTGGGTACTTCAGCACTTAAATTATCAGATAATGATGCCTTAAAAGCTAAATTTTTTCCGGGAGTGATGGAAGGATCTATTCAACTCACTTTGGCGCTTCAGGAAGGCAAACACCATCAAATAAATTCTTTTGAAACCCAAGCAGTGTTGGAAGGGAAAGATTATATTCTTTATGGAGCTAAAACAATGGTAATTGATGGCACTACAGCCAGTCATTTTGTTGTTCTTGCAGCAACAGCATCTGAGTTCAGCTTATTTTTGGTCGACAAACAATCAGAAGGAATTTCAATTTCTGATAGTATCCTTATGGATGCGGGAACTTATGCTGACATTACTTTTGATGCAGTTAAAGTGAGTGCTGAAAATAAGCTAAATCTACAGCAAGAGGGTAAGTCTATGCTTGATCAGCTTATGGCAATTGCTTATTCAGGTTTGGCATCAGAATTACTGGGCATAGGGCAACAAGCTTTTGATAGTACAATTCAATACCTCAAAGAGCGCAGCCAGTTTGGAGTTGTTATCGGAACCTATCAAGCCTTACAACATCGAGCAGCGATCTTATTTTCTGAATTAGAATTATGTAAATCTATAGTCCTTAAGGCACTAAAGGCAATCGATGAAAAGGATAAAAATGCAATGCGATATGCACACTTAGCAAAAGCTAAACTCGGAAAAACAGTAAAACAAATCACTAATGAAGCGATTCAAATGCATGGGGGTATTGGTGTAACTGACGATGCCAATATTGGTTTTTATTTAAAGCGAGCAAGAGTGGTTCAGCAGCTTTTTGGAGATTACCATTATCATTTAGATCAATTGGCGATTCTCAAGGGGTTTTGAAAAATTAAATTTCTTTAAAAAAAGCCCTTAAAAGGGTTCTCTATTTAGGATGAACCCCATATATTTGCAGCTTGAAATAAAGAATAAAAAACAAACGCTAACGCAGATTAAAATGGCACAAAATACAGGTAAAGTTTCTCAGATAATTGGTCCCGTTGTAGATGTTGATTTTGGAGGTGAAAACAATACACTTCCTCGAATTTACGATGCTTTAGAAATTATAAACGCAGATGGTTCTAAATTAATTTTAGAAGTTCAATCTCATATTGGAGAGGAAACTGTTCGTACCATCTCAATGGATTCTACGGATGGTTTAAGTAGAGGGACTGAAGTGAAAGCAACAGGTAGCCCGATACAAATGCCCATTGGAGAAAACGTTTACGGTCGTTTGTTTAATGTAATTGGTGATGCAATTGACGGAATGGAAGACCTTCCTAAAGAAAATGATAAGGGTTTGCCTATCCACAGAGATGCCCCTGCATTTGAAGATCTTT
>Ga0228662_1000371_pt1 | contig 23184 bp, 19 predicted proteins | sample 76DmetaG_FD_183173 | JGI IMG/M metagenome (GOLD analysis project Ga0228662, IMG submission 183173) | Seawater microbial communities from Monterey Bay, California, United States - 76D | ecosystem: Environmental > Aquatic > Marine > Coastal | place: USA: California | collected 2016-11-10
CCCACATTAACTCTACCCTATCCTCTCAAGGGTCTTCCGCCATAGATGGCATCATTGGAGCTGATTTTTTAAAAAAGAATAAAGCTGTTATCGACTACCGAATGCGAAAGCTCTGGTTATAATTCAAAGGCTTTTTTTGCATCGCCATCCATGAGATGTGTTAAAGGATCCTCTAAAGCTTCTTTTACAGCTACTAAAAATCCTACCGATTCTCTCCCATCAATAATTCGATGATCATAAGACAAGGCTAAATACATCATGGGACGGATTTCAACCTTACCCTTGATTGCCACGGGTCGCTCAATGATGTTGTGCATTCCTAAGATTCCTGATTGAGGTGGATTGATAATGGGGGTGGACAACATGGATCCAAAAACGCCTCCATTTGAGATGGTAAAAGTACCTCCTGTCATGTCATCGACGGTAATTTTTCCGTCACGTGCACGAACGGCTAAACGTCCTATTTCTTTTTCAATTCCGCTAAAGGAAAGTGTTTCTGCATTGCGAACCACAGGAACCATCAATCCTTTTGGACCTGAAACGGCAACACTAATATCACAATAATCATAGGCGATTTTATAATCCCCATCCATCATAGAATTTACATCTGGAAAAAGACCCAATGCACGAACTACTGCTTTTGTGAAAAAACTCATAAACCCAAGTTTAACTCCATGCTTTTCTAGAAATGCATCTTTGTGTGCATTACGAACAGCAAAAATTGGAGCCATATCTGCCTCATTGAAAGTCGTCAACATAGCAGTCTCATTTTTTGCAGCCACTAATCTTTCTGCCACTTTACGACGTAACATGGAAAGTTTTGATCTGTTTTGTGACCGGTCTCCCCATTCAGGCTGGGTTCCCATTGAAGGAACTGCTTTTACTGCATCTTCTTTGGTAATTCTCCCGGCTCTTCCTGTACCTTGAATAGCCTTTGGATCCATTCCTTTTTCAGCAATTATTTTTCTTGCCGCAGGAGAAGGGGTCTGCGTTGCATAAGAAGTCTCTTCAACTGGAGTTGGTTTGGGCGCTTCAGAGCTTACCGCAACGGGGCTAGCTTCCTTAGAAGCTGACTGACCTTCTGGAGCTTGACCTTCAGTATCGATCAAACAAACAATAGCTCCTACAGCTACTGCGTCTCCTTCCTCAGCCTTGAGTGTAATTGTTCCACTAACCTCTGCAGGAAGTTCTAAAGTAGCCTTGTCAGAATCTACCTCCGCAATCGCTTGATCTTTTTCTACGTAATCTCCATCGGCTACAAGCCATTGTGCAATCTCTACTTCGGTGATCGATTCTCCTGGTGAAGGAACTTTCATTTCTAAAATCATGATCTATTTCTTAGGTGTTCTTATAAAATTATCTTGTTTGGGATCAAAAACATAATCAATTACTTGCTGATGTCGTCTTTGAAAACGAATTGCGCTTCCTGCTGCGGGAGCACCATAATAACGTCTTGTAGCGGGTCTAAAACGTTGTGAATTGGGTAAGTGTAATAACAAAAAGCTCCAAGCTCCCATATTTCTAGGTTCTTCTTGTGCCCAAACAATATCACTTGCATTTATAAACTGAGCTAGGGTAGCTTCGATATCTACTACAGGTAATGGGAAAAGTTGTTCCAAACGAATCAATGCAACATCCATACGTCCTCTTTCTTCTCTCGCTTTGTACAAATCGTAATAAAATTTCCCTGAACAAAAAACGACTGATTTAACGTCCTTAGCGTTTACCGTTTCATCCGAAATTAGTGGTTGAAAGGAACCTTCAATAAATTCTTCTTTTGTCGAAACCGCTTGGGGGTGACGCAATAGACTTTTGGGTGTAAATACGATTAAAGGTTTTCGGTATTTGGTCTTCATCTGTCGTCTCAAAATATGAAACATATTGGCTGGTGTAGTACAATTTGCTACAAACATATTGTCTTTGGCACAAAGCTGAAGATAGCGTTCCATTCTTGCCGAAGAGTGTTCTGCGCCTTGCCCTTCATATCCGTGAGGTAAAAGTAATACCAATCCATTTTGAAGCTTCCATTTATCTTCAGCAGAAGAGATATACTGATCAAGCATGATCTGGGCTCCATTTGAAAAATCTCCAAACTGAGCTTCCCAAAGGGTTAGTGTATTTGGACTTGCCATGGCATAGCCATAATCAAATCCCATGACGCCATACTCTGACAAGAGTGAATTATAAGCGCTAAAATGTCCCTGTTTTTTAGGTTTAATCCGATTCAATAAAACAATTTCATCTTCAGCATTTTCTGATTTTATGACCGCATGACGATGCGAAAATGTACCCCGTTCAACATCTTGACCAGACAATCTTACATTATATCCCTCTTGAAGTAAAGTACCATAGGCTAGCAGTTCACCCATCGCCCAGTCCATTTGATTATTATCGTAGTACATGACTTTACGATCAGCAATTAGTCGCTCAATTTTTCGCAAATAATTATATTCACTAGGTAATGAAGTAATCGTCTCAGCAGTAGCATCCAAAAGGGCTTTTGTAACTCCTGTCGAAACGGTTTTACTCATTTCATTTTCATCTACACGTTCAAAAGCTTTCCATTCATCTGCCATAAAGGGGGTGATGACTGTTGTTTTTATTTTACGCGAATCCTCCAAATCATGTTCTAAAGAGCTCTTGTATTCCTTTTCTAAGGCTTTAACATAGTGGTCATCAATAATACCTCCAGCTTTAAGTACTGCGGCATAAATATCTCTTGGGTTTTGCTGCTTTGCAATGGCCTTGTATAATTTGGGTTGGGTAAATCGAGGTTCATCCCCTTCATTATGTCCATATTTTCTATATCCTAAAAGATCAATAAAAACATCAACTCCAAAACGCATTCTGTAATCTAGTGCAAATAAAGTAGCATGTACAACCGCTTCAGCATCATCTGAATTGACATGCATCACAGGAGAAAGTGTCACTTTGGCCACATCGGTACAATATGTACTGGTTCTAGCATCTAGATAATTCGTAGTAAACCCAATTTGGTTGTTCACCACAATATGAATTGTCCCCCCTGTACCGTAGCCTTTGAGACCCGCCATCTGAACAATTTCATATGGCAATCCCTGTCCGGCAATTGCTGCATCTCCATGAACAATAATGGGCAAAACTTTATCCGTATTGCCATTGAATCCATTTTCAAGTTTGGCACGTGCAATTCCCTCTACTACTGCTCCAACAGTTTCAAGATGCGAAGGATTGGGAGCAATATTCATATTGATTTGCTTACCGGTATCGGTTACCCGCTGTGCAGTCCATCCCAAATGGTATTTTACATCACCATCAAAAACAACTTCCTCATAATCCTTTCCATCAAATTCACTAAAAATATCTTTACTTGACTTTCCAAAAATATTTGTCAAGGTATTCAATCGTCCTCTGTGCGCCATCCCCATGACAAACTCTTCTACACCTTGATTCGCAGCAGCTTCTACTATAGCGTCTAGCGCTGGAATTAAAGATTCGCCTCCTTCAAGGGAAAAACGCTTTTGGCCAACGTATTTGGTATGTAAAAAATTCTCGAAACTAACCGCTTGATTTAGTTTTTTAAGAATGTGTTTTTTTTGTTCTACTGAAAATTTAGGGTGATTATCGTTAACGTTTAAGCGTTGTTGAATCCAATTTAACTTTTCTGGATTCCGGATATACATATATTCAATCCCAATAGAATCACAATAAATATTCTGCAAATGCTGAATGATTATCTTTAAGGAACTGGGGCCAATGCCCATAATTTCTCCTGCATTGAAAACCGTGGATAAATCTCCCTGTGACAAACCAAAATTTTCAATGTCAAGGGTGGGGGTATATTTTCTTCGGTCACGAACCGGGTTCGTTTTGGTAAATAAATGTCCACGCGTGCGATACCCATCGATCAATTTTACAACACGAAATTCTTTTTGTACTTGTTCAGGCACTTCGATTTGTGCCTCGCCGACTTGAGTTTCAACAGTTCCCGTATCACTGTTTTCCATTCCAAAGTCAAATCCTTGAAAAAAAGCTCTCCAACTGGGCTCTACACTATCGGGCTGCTGTAAATATTGATCATATAGTTCCGCAAAATATGCAGTGTGAGCAGCGTTTAAAAACGAATATTTATCCATGCAATGGTTTGATACTAAAATCCTAGAGCCAAAATTACAACTTTTGCCTAAAGTGGGTCTTTATTTATTAAAAAATACGTGTTTTTCACTTCAAAATTTTCTTCAAAAAAAAAGAAGCCCAAAAAGAAGAAAAAAAGAAGAAATCCTCTTTTTATTCAGGAACATTTTAATACCTTTTTCGACATGTTTGCACTTGTTGATTGTAACAATTTTTACGCTTCCTGTGAGCGGGTTTTTCAACCCCAATGGGAAGGCAAACCCGTGGTCATTCTTTCCAATAATGACGGTTGTGTGATTGCACGAAGCAATGAAGCTAAGGCACTAGGAATTCCCATGGGAGCACCTGCTTTCCAGTACAAACAACAATTTAAACAACAGGGTATCAAAGTGTTTTCTTCCAACTATCCCCTCTATGGCGACATGAGCAATCGGGTAATGACTATATTAGAAAAATACACGCCTAATTTGGAAATTTATAGTATCGATGAAGCTTTTTTACAATTTAAAGGCTTTGATCTATTTGACCTAGAGCAAGAAGGACATCGAATGCGTAAACAAGTACGCCAGTGGACAGGTATTCCTGTTTCGGTAGGAATGGCACCCACAAAAGCCTTGGCCAAAATCGCCAATAAAATTGCTAAAAAATTTGCCGACCGTACCCAAGGTGTTTATTGCATTGATACTGAAGAAAAAAGAATCAAAGCTTTACAATGGACTTCGATTGGTGATGTTTGGGGTGTTGGAAGGCAACACAGGAAACGCCTGGAGGCCATGGGAGTTACCAACGCTTTGGCATTTACTAGACTCCCCGACGACTGGGTTCGAAAACACATGAGCATCTTGGGTTTACGATTAAAAAAAGATCTACAGGGTATTCCGTCTATACAACTCGAAGAAATTATTCCTCCAAAAAAAGGAATTGCCACTACTCGAAGCTTTGAGGGAACACTTACTCATTTTTCAGATTTGGAAGAACGCATCTCAACCTTTGCCACAAGTTGTGCTGAAAAAATGAGGAAGCAAAAAAGTAGTTGCCATGCACTTCTGGTTTTTGTGAGAAGCGACCCACACAAAAAAGGAAGTTTACCCTACCGAAACAGCTGCGTACTTCCCCTACCCTACGCAACCAATTCGAGTATTATGTTGAGTAAATTTGCCGTTATGGGACTTCAAAAAATCTTTAAAGAAGACATTCATTATAAAAAAGCAGGAGTCATGATCATGGGGCTCATTCCCACAGAAGAACGGCAATTAACCCTTTTTCAAAACAACAACGAAAAACATTTGGCTGTCATGCAAAGCCTCGATAAAATTCACCAGCGCTTTGGACCCCATCGCATAAAGTTGGCCAATCAAGATTTAAAACGAACGTGGAAAATGAAGCAAGAACATTTATCACATCGCTTCACTACAGAACTCAATGAAATCATTATTGTAAAATAAATCGATGGAATCAAAAAAATTAATTTTCTTTCACCCCGATCAAGAGCATCAGAAAAAAATGCACTGGGCACAAGAAGGAATTTCTGCAGGTTTCCCTTCTCCTGCCGATGATTTTAAAGAATTGCGCATTAGTATTGACCAAGAAGTGGTTCGCAACGAAGAAGCTACTTTTTATGCTCGCGTTTCTGGCGAATCCATGCAAGGAGCTGGCTTAGATGATGGAGATTTATTGGTTATCGATCGGAGTCTAGAACCCATGGATAATAAAATTGCCATTTGTTTTATTGATGGAGAGTTTACCGTAAAACGCCTCAAAGTAACAAAAGACGAAATCCTTTTAATTCCTGAAAATCCAAAATACCGACCCATAAAAGTGACTGAAGAAAACGAACTTATCATTTGGGGAATTGTTACTTATGTGGTAAAAAAGCTGTGACCTTAAAAGCAAAGCACTATAAAAAGTGAGATTGTACAGATTTTTGGAGTTAAGCTCCTAGATCTTGTAAACTTAAAGACACACTAAAATTCTTTTATTATTATATTTGATTGAGATCATATACTAATAAATGAATACAATTCGAGTTGGAGTGGTGGGTTTAGGTCGCTTAGGATATACACACGCAGAAAATATCACCACAACAAAAAACGCTGAGCTAGTGGCAGTTTGTAGTCCTTTGGAAGAAGAGCTATCAAGAGCACAAAAAGAATGGGGAGTTACCCACTGCTTTACCGAGATTGAAAAAATGCTCCGTTCAGTAAAACTGGATGCCATCGTCTTGGTTTCCCCTTCAAGTTTTCATGCAGAACACATTATTTATTGTTTACAAAAAGGACTCCATGTTTTTTGCGAAAAACCCTTAGCTACTTCCATAGAAGCCTGTAAAGAAGTTGAGGAAATAGTTGCCAAAAACCCCTCAAAGATTTTTATGCTGGGTTTCATGCGACGTTATGACCCTTCTTATTTGTATGCCAAAACATGTATTGATGAAGGAAAAATTGGTCGCCCTATTCTCTTTAGAGGCTACAGCGTCGATCCTAATGCTGCCATAGAAGGAGCTCTCAAATACGCAGCGCATAGTGCGGGTCAATTTATTGACATGGCTGTTCATGATTTTGATTTAGCCCGTTGGTTTTTAAAAGCCGAACCCACCAGTATTTATGCCATTGGAGGTTGTTATTTACACCCAGAGTATCAACAATATGACGATGGTGACAATGTTTCAGCACTTTTGAAATTTGAAAACGATGCCATGGCCTTCGTTTTTGCCGGTCGCACTGCTGCCCATGGCTATAATGTAGAAACTGAAATTGTTGGAACCAAGGCCACCCTCAGAATCGGATCCATTCCACAAAAAAATTTAGTAGAAATACTTGATCAAGATGGGGTAAGAAAAGAATGTTCACAATCCTTTAATGAACGGTTTGAGGTCGCCTTTAAAAATGAAATTCAAGAATTCATTAATTGCATAGTAGAGGAAAGACAGCCAGAAATTAAAGCACATGATGGAACACAGGCTTCCTATATTGCTGAAATGGCAACAAAGTCATTTAAAAACAATACCTTAATAAGCCTATGAAATTGATTTCAATTGGTATGGTTGGCAAGGTTTTTCACCAAAACTATTTCAGCAACTGCAACCAAAGCGGCTTTAATCGTTAGACTAAGCTTCTATATACTCACCACCTTTGTTTTTTCCGTTGACATTCATTTTGTGCATATTTGGGGAATTGAATTTCTATTAAATGTAGCCGTGATGTTTGGGGTTTCCTATAGGTATCCACAATTCAAAAAAAAATAGAAAGCACAGCCCCCCTTTAATGGATCTAAAAACTTGGGAATACGCAAGTCCTTTTTCAATAAGCCTTTGTGTGATTAGCGTTTTAATTTATGGGCTGTTGGGGAGTTAAAGGTAAACTCCTACTCCATCAACACCTTATGAAAGACCTTGGCTAAAAAAGTAGCAAGTTGTTCACTACTTAAATTAATATCGGAAGTATGGGTGGCTAGGAAAAGCTCTGGGGGAGCACCGACGAGCATAAAACTCAAAAGGAGAAATTCATACTTTTCGTTAAAATCCTTGATTCTACGGGAAGATTTTAAATCTCGGATTAGGTCTTTTACAATCGTCTTGATGATTTCACTCTGATAAGAACTTTGCCGAATATGTGCTTGATTGATGACATGAAAATTGATCATTTGGGAAGAACCTATAAAGTCGAAATAACACTTAAAGGTGGCGTATAAATAATCGTATACAGACAAGGATTTTTCTCTATTGGTCTTAATTTCAATTTGAATATTTTGATTCATTTGAGAAATTATCGCGTCAAATAGTGCATTCACATCTGCAAAATAATTATAAAATGTACCTCGTGCAATCCCACTTTGTTCTACAATATCAGCTACTGTAGTTTTCTCCAAACCCTGAACAGAAAACAACTTTAGGGACTCTTCCAATAACCGTTCGCGAACCTGTATTTTTAAAGATTCGCGTTTACCAATAAGTTGTGATCCCACTTTCATGGATTTATAAACGTTCGAAAACACCCGCAATTCCTTGTCCACCACCCACACAGGCAGTAACCATTCCATAGCGTTGATTACGAAGTTGCATCTCTTCTAATAACTGAATGCTAAGTTTAGCTCCTGTACATCCTAGTGGATGTCCCAGAGCAATGGCACCTCCATTGACATTGACCGTTTCTGGATTCAATCCCGCTTCTTGAATAACGGCCAAGGCTTGGGCTCCAAAAGCTTCATTCAATTCCGTTAGTTCAATATCACCCAGTTGTAAACCAGCTTGTTTCAGTGCTTTTGGAATCGCTACACAAGGTCCAATCCCCATGTATAGTGGATCTACACCACCCACAGCACAAGCTGCCAAACGCGCGATGGGTTGTAAATTCAATTCTTTAACGATTGCTTCACTAACCACTAGTGTAAAAGCAGCTCCGTCAGAAGTTTGAGAGGCATTCCCTGCGGTTACGACCCCTTTTACTTTAAATGCGGGCCTAAGTTTTGCCAAGCCTTCTAAACTAGTTTCGCGTCTAACGCCCTCATCCATCGCAACCGTATGGGTTTTGGTTTGCCGTTTTCCCTCCGCTACAAAAACTTCTTCCACCTCGATGGGAACAATTTGGTCCTTAAACTTGCCTGCATCAATTGCAGCTGCCGCTTTGGTGTGTGACTCAAAAGAAAAAAGGTCTGCAGCTTCTCTTGTAATTCCATATTTGGCAGCAACGGCTTCAGCGGTAGCTCCCATTCCCACATGGTAATTTAAATTTTCTAGATTGGCTTTATAACTTGGGGCTAATTTATACCCCGTCATTGGAATCATGCTCATGCTTTCAGCACCTCCTGCAATGTATATATGTCCAAATCCCGCTTTTATCTTTCCCACAGCTTGAGAAATCGCTTCCAAGCCTGAAGCACAATAGCGATTAATCGTAATTCCGGGAACTTCTTTTCCCAGAGCTCTCGCGGCAATTAGACGTCCCACTTGAAGTCCCTGCTCTCCTTCTGGATTTGCACAGCCAACAATCACATCATCGACTGTACGAGGGTCCAACTGAGGGACTGAGGCCATCAAATGTTTGATAACTTCTACTGCTAAATCATCGGAACGATAATTTTTAAATCCTCCTTTATTTGCTTTTCCTACGGCTGATCTGTAGCCTTTAATTATGTATGCTTCCATGATTTAGTTTCTTAAAGGTTTATTATTCATAAGGAGATATTGGATCCGATCTAAGGTTTTTTGGTTTCCTAAAAGACTCAGAAAACCTTCTCGTTCAATGTCCAATAAATACTGTTCCCCCACTTTTTGGGCGCTAGTTAAATCACCACCACAAATGACATAAGCAATTTTGCGTGCAATTTCAACATCATAGTCTGACATGTATTCTCCCAATCGAAATTCATTGATCGCAGAGTACAACACACTCAATCCTCCTCTACCTAACACTTCAATGTCTTCTCGCACAGCCGGGGGCATGTAGTTTTCCGCTAACTGTAACACTTTTTCTTTTGCCAATCCAATATTCATTGGCGTATTGACACTCACAAAATCACGTCCTTTTTGTAAATAATTCAAATCATACGCTTCGTAGGCTGAAGTTGAAACCGCTGCTGTAGCAATGGTTTTAAAGTAATTTATTAGGGTTGGGGATTGCACATCGCCTTCAAAAAAGTCATCACTTGCTCTGACGGCAAACTCTTTTGTACCCCCACCACCAGGTAATAATCCTACACCTACTTCTACCAATCCAATATAGGATTCAGCAGCATAAATCCCGGCATCACAATGCATGGCTATTTCACATCCTCCACCAAAAACATATCCTTGTGTCGCCACTACTACTGGGATTTTTGAGGTTCTTATTCTCATGTTGATCTGTTGAAAATCGTCTATCATTTGTCCCAAGGGCTCAAATTGTTTCTGCATGGCCAACATTCCAACGTTCATCAAGTTGGCTCCAACAGAAAATTGTTTTCCATTGTTTCCTATGACAATTCCATTCCAATTTCCTTCTTCTGCAATTCGTACAACCTCATCCATTGCGCGTCCAATCCCTTCTCCAATGGAATTACTCTTACTGGTAAATTCCAGACACATAACACCATCTCCAATATCATGAACAGTACATTCACTGTTTTTTATGATAGGAGCATTTTCACGATAACTATCTAAAATAATGAACGCTTCAGAACCTGGAACTGTTTCAAATTGCTTGGATTGAATATTGAAATATTGTTTCTCTCCTTTTGCATATTTATAAAAGGTGTTTTCTCCTGAGGCTTTTAAATCTGAAATCCATTGAGGTAAGGTTTCCCCTAGGGCTTCAACCAATTCGATACCTTTGTCTAAACCCATTAAATCCCAATACTCAAAAGGACCATAATCCCAAACGTATCCCGTTCTCATGGCATCATCGACTGGGAAATATTGGTCTGAGATTTCAGGAACTCGTTGAGCAGCATAAGCAAACAAAGCTCCGAAATAATCTCTGTAAAATTGCTGCTCTTTACTATCCCCTTCCACGAGGTACTGAAGTCTCTTGTCCATCAACTCCATTCCTTTTGCCGCTTTAATAATCTCCATCTTAGGACGGATAGAAGGCTCGTATTCAAGGGTTTTGAGATTTAAAACATGGATAATGGATTTTCCTTTTTCATCTCTCTGTTTGGTTTTTTCGTAGAATCCTTTTCCCGTTTTATTCCCTAAAAATTTATTCTCCAAAAGAAAGCGCATAAACTTGGGCTCTGGAAGACCTTTTATTTTATCAATATAACGATCGCCCTTGACATTCTGTGTAACAAAACGACTCACATTATCACTGGTATCTATACCAACTAAATCTTGTAGCCTGAAAGTAGCGGTACTGGGTCTCCCTATTAGTGTGCCCGTTAGTGCGTCCACTTCTTCCACTGTGTAGTTGTACTTTTCTGTGAGAAGGGTCATCTCAGTTCCCGACATTACCCCTATTCTATTTCCAATAAAGGCAGGCGTATCTTTACACAAAACAGTTTGTTTTCCTAATGCACTTTTTCCAAATTCCATGAAGAAATTGGTCACCTCCGGAAGCGTCTCAGGCGTTGGAATAACCTCTAATAAACGTAAATATCTAGGCGGATTGAAAAAGTGTGTCCCACAAAAATGAGCTTTAAAATCATCTGAACATTTTTCTGCTAATAAATGAATTGGAATACTTGAGGTGTTGGAAGTTACCAAACTCTTAGGCTTACGAAACGCATCTACTTTTTGAAGAACTTGATGTTTAATTTCCAAACGTTCAACCACCACTTCTATGATCCAATCTCGATCAGCAATTTTTTCAAAATCATCATCAAAATTTCCTGTGGAAATTCTAGAGGCAAATGATTTGCTGTACAAAGAAGCTGGCTTTGATTTAAGTGCATTTTGCAGGGCACCATTTACAATGCTATTTCTAGATTTGAGATCCTTAAGTTGATCTCCTTCAAGATTTGGAGGAACAATATCCAACATTAAAACTTCCATTCCAATGTTTGCCAAATGACAAGCAATTCCAGATCCCATCACTCCAGATCCTAAAACGGCTACTTTTTTGAGTCGATACTTCATGAATATATATTTAGATGCTCTAAACTAATCAAAAAAATGACATCGTGTCATTTTTTTTTATATTTTTGAATCAAAACATTCTATATGAGTCTTGAAAATATGATTTCCCAGTTTGAAAAAAGAGCGTCAACTGCAGCTCCAATTGGTGGTACACTAAAATTCGAAGTCGATGGTGTGGGCATCTTAATTGATGGTTCTGGGGATACCAATACAGTACAGGCTTCTGATGCAACAGCAGACTGCACCATAAGTTTAACTGCTGAAGTCCTTCAAAAACTCCGGGACGGCGACATCAATCCCATGATGGCTGTAATGGGAGGTCAAATCAAAATAAGTGGAGACATGGGATTGGCCATGAAAGTACAATCCTTAATGGGGTAGTTTTACAGCGTCAAAATTATATTAGGTAGCGCAAAACGACATAAGTCACTAGTACTCCTTTAATAAAAGCTAACCAAAGTGAGGTGTACAAACCTATTTTGCCAACCATTTTTTCTGCTAGGGCTTTATGCCATTTTAATAGATTCATAGGTATTGTTTTAGATCGAACAACTCATATCACTTCCACAGCATTGAGGAGATTTTATTTTTCCTTCGCAGCTTCTGCATATTGAAATTTGCACCACTGCTCCGTCATCTAAGTTTAAATGATCATTTTCTAGAGGTTGATCACATTTTGCACAGCTGGCGTTAACAGCCATTCCGCATGAACTACATTCGTAAGTTGCCATAATATTTTTTTTAAGTGTTTTTCAAATTACGCTTAATTTTAAAAATTCCACTCCATTTTAACAAAGAAAAAAATAACCATAACCAAGGAGCACCATGTAAAAATAAATCAAAATAATCCATGAACTGCATTCCTGTTCCTCCCCCTCTGACCCAACGCAATTTACCTAAAACATGAGGCTCTGGTGTAAACGGAGCTAAACCTAAGGTAATTGCAACAAGCAAGGGAGTAATAAAGGGAAATCGTTTCTTCATTTCGTTGACTCTAATTTTATTGGAGAAGGAAAAGGTATGTATACTTGAGAAATTTTATCTCTTGGCATTTGAGCCTCCACACGGATGAGATAAGCGCTCAAAATTGCAGCCAATTCGTTAACTTTTGACGGTTGAATCATCGCTAAATTATTTTGTTCACCAATGTCTTGAGACAAATTATATAATTCATAATGCTGATCTTCATGAAAGTAAATTAACTTCCAATCTCCATTTCGCACTGCGCTAAAACTTCCAATTCCAGGACCGCTAGGCCCCCATTCGTTCGGGTAATGCCAAAAAAGAGATCGATTTCCCTCCTTTCTTTTAGACCCTTTCAAAAGATCTGAAAAATCTTTTCCATCTATGGCTTGTATGGTCTCATACTCATTTATTCCTGCAATTGACAAGAGCGAGGGGAAAAAATCTTCAATGATTACCGGTGTATTCTCTATCGTGTTCCTTTGAGTTACTCCTGGCCAATACGCCATCATCGGTACCCGTATTCCTCCTTCATAAATCGATCCCTTTCCACTAGCTAATGGGGCATTGTGAGTATGCTTTCTTCCTCCTCGAGCCACGGCACTCAAGCCGCCATTGTCAGACATAAACAAAATAACCGTTTCCTTTTCAATTCCTTTATCATCAATAAAATCAAGAACAGCACCCAAGGCCTCATCCATGCTTTCTATCATAGAAGCATATTTTGCCTCGGCTGGAGAAAGTCCCTTTTTAAGATACGTCTCTATATATTTTTCATTCGCCATCAGAGGAGTATGAACTCCATAAAGGGATAAATAAAGGAAAAAAGGCTTTGCGTCTTTAAGTGGCTCTTCAACAGCCAAAAGCGCCTCTTGCGTCAATGCTTGAGTCAAAAAAATGGGTTTTCCATGATACTTATCCAAACCCGGCACAGCCCAAATATTTGTCTTACTTTCTTCATTTCCAAAATTTTCTGCCCCCAGATAACTCCCAGGTGCTCCTGCCGCATGCCCTGCAATATTTACAGTAAACCCTAAATTGATTGGATTCTCTGCAGGGTACCCTATGGCTCCAAAATGTGCTTTCCCAGCATGAATAGTATAATATCCATTGTCCTTCATAATCTGAGCTAAAGGAGTTGCAAGGGCAGCCTGCTTTATTTTATCGTGGGTAGTCACACCATTGTAATTCCATTCAGGAAAATCTAATGTAGGATGATTTAATTCCATGGGTTGTTTCTTGTCAGGATAGAGTGTCCAATTGGTCACTCGATGTCGTGCTGCATTCATCCCCGTAATAAGGCTTACACGAGTAGGTGTACAAACCGGCGTGCTATAGGCATTTGTAAATTTCACTCCTTTTGCCCAAAGACGTTCCATATTGGGTGTTCTATACTTTTCGTTTAGGGGAGTGGTTTTATCCCAAAAAGGAACGGAAGTATCTTGCCAACCGAGATCATCTACAAAAAACAAAATAATATTAGGTGCTGAATTCGAATCTAAGGACTGACAAGCAAAACAACTGAGCAATACAATGAGTAATACGATCTTTTTAAACATTATTCAAGGGGTAAATCAGGTGCTTTATAAACGCCAAGATTCGAGATCACAGGACTTGCTTTAGCGTCTGTAATTGAAAAACGCAATGCCGATACACTCTGGGTATCAAAACGAATCAGTCTTTTATTTCCTATGGTCGCCCCTGTTTCAAGGAGCTGCCAACCTTCCGCTGTTTTAATCTCAAAAGTAAAAGATTTAATTCTTTGTCCCAGCGGAATATACTCTTGAATCATAAAGGTATTGACCGTTTGTGGGCTTGACCACTCCACTTCAATCTGTGCCGTTTTCATTTCTTCTGGAGATGCCCAATAGGTATCTTTATTGTTGTCATGAATCAAGTCTGAAGAATATCCCATACGAGAAACTGATGCTTTTATGCTTGCTGAATCAGCGAAATCCGTTTCATACATGGCATTTAAATAACCCGCAAGCTTTTGTAATTGAGCCGTATCATTTTCATGAACCAAACCCCTTGTATCAACAGGAAGATTTAACAGGAAGTTGCTATTCCTCCCTACAGAGTTAAAATAAATATCAACCAAATGGACAAGAGTTTTGACCTTATCGTCTTGCTCTGGATGATAATACCACCCCGGACGAATAGAAACATCAGACTCTGTAGGAACCCAATGCGTTCCGTTTTCTTGCCCTTTAGCATACTTGTCAAAACCTGGCATTCCAGCATACACACTGTCTCTGAATATGGGGGACCAAGTAGTATCGTAGGCATAGCCTCTTTCATTTCCTATCCAACGAATATCAGGTCCTGCATCACTAAAAATAACGGCTTGAGGTTGCAATTCACGTACAAGATTTATGGTCTTTGGCCAATCGTAATATGTTCGTTTTTCTACTCTGCGTTCTTCATTAGCTCCTCCATAATATCCATCTCCTCCATTAGCGCCATCAAACCAAACTTCAAAAATAGAACCGTAATTGGTTAATAATTCTCTTAGCTGATTTCTGTAATAATCGACATACTCAGGCTTTCCATACTCAGGATGATTGCGATCCCAAGGAGAGAGATAAACGCCAAATTTCAATCCAAACTCTTTACAGGCATCCGATAATTCTCGGATCAAATCCCCTTTCCCCTCTCTCCATGGAGAATTTTTTACAGAATGCTCTGTAAACGCACTAGGCCACAAAGCAAATCCATCGTGATGTTTGGCCGTGATAATTAATCCTTTCATGCCGGCTTCTTTAGCCACTCTAGCCCATTGTCTTGCATCCAGTTCCGTTGGGTTAAACTGGGAGGGTTTTTCATCACCATATCCCCATTCTTTATTTGTAAATGTATTCATATTAAAATGAATAAATCCATAGTATTCTAACTCTTGCCATGCCAATTGATATGCGTTAGGCAAGGGCTCCACGGGTGCTACAGGCTTAATATCCTTTACACAAGAAGCAATGAAAAGAGTGAATAATAAACTTGTTAGTATTAAAACAGTATTCTTCATGTTTTACTTTTTTTTAAATTTTGGATCTATAAATTCCCATTCTCTGATGTGCGGATGGCGGTGTGCAATTTTTTGAAGGGAGTCCATTTTAGCTACTACCTCAGGATGTTCTAAAGCTACATTAAACTCCTCATTAGGGTCTGTCACAAGATTATATAATTCCCATTTCGCGTCAGCATTTGTTTTCATATCTATTTTTACTCCTTTCCAATACTTGATGCGAAGTGCAACCTGACCTCGTTTTTCTGGATATTCAAAGTACAGATAAGGGTGTATTTTATTTTGTGGTTTTCCCAAAAGTTCGGGAAGTATAGAAATTCCATCAGGTGCTGTTTGTTTTTGACCCGCCAGTTCCGCAAAAGTATTGTACATATCCCAATGACCAGAAATCAAATTAGATATCGAACCTGGCTTAATTTTACCTTTCCAATAAGCAATAAATGGAATTCTAATCCCGCCTTCATATACATCCATTTTTAGTCCGCGCAGACCGGCTGCACTATTAAAAAATTCAGCATCTACCCCCCCTGCAAAAGTAGGCCCATTATCACTTGAAAATAAAATCAAAGTGTTTTCTTCTTGTCCTCTAGCCTTGACCGCTTCCCAAATTTTTCCAACTTCACTATCCAGATGGGTAATCATTGCGGCATAGGCTGCTTTGGGATATTGATGGGCGGTATAGCCTTTATCTCCAAGATATGCATTCTCTTTAAATTCTTCCCGATATTGATCGACCAAAGAATCGGGCACTTGAAGAGAAACATGGGGTATTGGCGAAGGATAGTACAAAAAAAAAGGTGTGTCAGCAGCTGTCGTATCTAAAAAATGAACTGCTTTTTCCAGCATTCGATCAGGGGCATAATCTTTCCCTTTAAATTGATCAAAGTCCGCTTGACTACTCTTGGATTGAATTGGCTTATGTACTAAAAAATAATCGTTATTTAAGGGTGCTTTTTCATCGTTTTCCCAGAGGTGAGTGGGATAATAATTATGTGCTTGTTTTTGATCTAAGTAACCGTAGTAATAATCAAATCCCTGAAGCAAAGGACTTCCTGTAGTTGCATTCATTCCTAGACCCCACTTCCCAACCATGGCTGTTTGATATCCAGCCTTTTTGAGCATCTTGGCTAAAGTTGGCGTGCTTTCTGGGATTGGCATTTGACCCCCTTCCATTTCATCTGAAAATTGACCCAATTCATAATTCCCTCGAATGTAGGCATGACCAGCATGATTTCCAGTCAAAAACATATACCGCGAAGGAGCACACACAGGAGCCCCGGTATAATGTTGGGTAAAGCGCATCCCCTGAGCCGACAGTCGATCTAAATTTGGGGTTCTTATCTTTTTTTGACCATAAGCCCCAAGCTCTCCATAGCCTAAATCATCTGCCAAAATATAGATAATGTTTGGTTTTTGTTGCCTATTTTCTTCCGTTTCAACACAGCTGAAAAAACACGTAACTAAAAAAAGAAGGACCACTACTCTCATCTTAAATTTTTATAAAAATTCGTTTTTGATATAACCAATAACATACAAACCACAGAGAGAACAAAACAATGAGTCCTAACATAAAACTTGCTAGCCAAGGGGAAAAGCCTCCAATCAAAGTATTTGTAAATGGTTTTACAATTTTCTGGAATAAATCCCCTCCACCCACAGAAGCAAAAAGATAAATAAATAAGGGATTGACCCCCACCACAGTGAAAACCAAAGTTTTCTTAAAATAAGATTTAATGTCAATTATCCAATAACAAACTGCTAATGCAAATACAGTCCATCCTCCCGATAAAAAAATGAAAGAAGTTGTAGAAATACGTTTAATAACGGGAGTAAAAACACTTGAAACATAGCCCAATATTAAGCAAATAATCGCCGCAATTAGGAGACGTTTTAGTTTATCTGAATGTGAAGAATTACGCATTAACAATTGCCCTGCCATTAATCCCCAAATCGTGTGTGCTGCTGTTGGAACAGCATTAAAAGCTGCCCAATGTCCTCCGTATTCGTAGCCTGAAATCAAGATATTAAACCATGCACCAAAGTTTTGTCCTGCAACAAAAGCTTGATCAAAACCGACGACTGGAAAAAAACGATAGAGCAAATCAGAAACAAGAATACATAGGAGTGCGATACTCACTTGCGTCACAGGAGTTTTTTTAACCAATAAAAAAGCAACCAAATAAGTAAATGAAAGTTGAGCTAAAACATTGTCAAATTGGAATATAATCTTTTCGGGACCTATACAATACAACCCACATCCAAATAGTAATAATAAAAAAGCACGTCGAAAAGCATGGTTTCTAATCTGTTTTTCCGAATCCCCCTTCTTCAACCGATTCCCATAGGAATAAGGAATTGACACCCCAACAATAAACATAAAGAAAGGCTGAATTAAATCCCAAAAATGCAAGCCTTCCCATTGTGCATGATGAAAAAGAAAATCTGCAGCAGCAGTTATGTAGTGATTATCTGTATTCATTAAAGCTCCAAAAAGGTGTGAAAACTCGGCTACTAACAGGAACATGACAAGACCTCTAAAAAAATCTAGCGAATGCAAACGTTGGTTTAATTGGGTGGTAGGATTCATTTTAATTCAATTTGGATTACTGTATCGATAGAATCTTTAGAAATAGAGGAAACATCTATGACCAATCCAAATCTATCATTCCTGAAGGAAAGGTTTTTCTGTGACTTGCGCTCTCGAATGCTTTTAATTTTCACAGGAACCTCATCCATATGAATCGTATTTAATTCTGGATTTAAAAGGTGCAAATAAACCCTTTTCCCTTTTTGAGTAGACACAAAATTGTCATTGGGTGCTATAGGTCCTTTCTGAGTTCCATAGATGGTTGCTCCATTTTCTTTGAGCCATGCTCCCATGGCACGAAGCGATGCTTGATGTTTAGGTTGAATTTTCCCATTCGGCATGGGTCCCACATTTAAAAGCATATTGCTCCCATACCCTGCTGCTTTGATTAAATAATGAATGAGTTCTTTATCTGATTTGTGTTTACGGTCCTGAAGATTGAATCCCCACGATCCATTGATCGTTTCACAAACTTCTAATGGTACTGAACCTATTTGATCTGCGGCTGTTCCCCAACCCGTTGTATTTTTTCCTGGCAAATCTTTTTCAAACATTTGAAAATCTTCCCCATCAATTACACCGATATGGTGATTATTACCAATTAAGGCTTGGGGCTGAAGGTCGTGAATCATCTTATAAATTTCATCATAATGCCAATCTACTTTTAAAGCACCAAAAGTCTTACCATCCCATTCTTTTTGATCCCAATGACCGTCAAACCAAATACCACCAATTTCACCATAATTAGTCAGTAATTCCCTTAGTTGTGCCTTCATAAAAGCAATGTATTTTTCCCATTCTCCTTCCCCTCTGCCAGGTATTTCTGTTCCCGTTCTCCCTCTTGGAAAATAGTCATCTCGATTCCAATCCAAAAGAGAATAATAAAAAAACAGTTTTACTCCTTGATTGCGACATTCTTCAGCTAAAGCTTTTAAAACATCTTTTTTGTAGGGAGTGGCATCTACAATATCATAATCCGTTACCTTAGAATCAAACATGGAAAAACCATCGTGGTGTCGACTTGTAATCGTAATGTAATTCATACCGGCTTCTTTGACCAAAGCAACCCATTCTTTAGGATCAAAATCTATAGGATTAAAAAAACTGGGCAATTTTTCATATTCATCAATGGCAATGTTTTGATTATGCATGACCCATTCTCCATCACCCAAGAGGCTATAAACCCCCCAGTGAATAAACATTCCAAATTTAGCTTCTTGAAACGCGACGCGAGCCGCCAGATTTTCAGAACTTGGAGTATACTTTTGAGCCCACAGACTCGTAACTGAAAAAAAATACAATAAAACGAGTACAGGAAATGTCTTTTTTGAAAAATGCATGTGTTTTTAATTTAAGTTTAGTGAATCTTAAAAAAGTCTAAGATTAATGCTACTAAAGATAGTGAAAAATAGTAATTTTATTAAAAAGTAACTTTTATGAAGTTTAGACACCCATCATCCATTTTTCTAATTTTCTTCCTATTTTCAACCTCAATATCTGCGCAAGATTGGCCAAATTTTAAAGAATTTAGAGAAGCTAACGCAGTTCTAAATGCAATGAAAGAAGGAGAACAACGTATTGTTTTTATGGGGAACTCCATCACCTCAGAGTGGTTAAAAACACATCCCGAATTTTTCAAGGGAAAACCCTATGTAAATCGTGGAATAAGTGGGCAGACGACACCTCAGATGTTAGTTCGTTTTCGTGCTGATGTGATTGATATTAATGCTGCTGTTGTTGTGATTTTAGCAGGAACAAACGATGTTGCTGGAAATACAGGACCTTCCACTTTAGAAATGATTTTGGATAACATTAAATCCATGTCTGAAATTGCTCAGGCCAATAATGTTCATGTCATTCTTTGTTCCGTGCTCCCTGCTTTTGACTACCCATGGAGTCCTGGATTAGAACCCAATATTAAAATTCCTAAATTAAATGCCATGATAAAAACCTATGCAGAAAAAAATCACCTCTATTATCTAGACTATTTCAGTGCCCTTGACGATGGCAATAAGGGTATGATTTCCAATTATACTTATGATGGTGTCCACCTGAATCTAAAAGGATATCAATTAATTGAGCCTATGGTGGAAGAAGCAATCCAAAATGTTTTAGAATAATACGGTGAAGTTTTTTTTACGAATTTTCCTTTTTTGTTTTCTTGTGATTCAATGTAACAAAGTTCAAGAAACTAAGGAGTTCATTTTATTCGAAAATGGGACGGGAAATTACGCATGTTACCGAATTCCAGCCCTAATTAATACGCCCAACGGAACCCTTATCGCCTTTGCAGAAGGAAGAAAATTTGACTGCGCTGATTTTGGTAAAGTTGACCTTCTAGCTAGGCTGAGTACAGATGACGGAAAACATTGGACAAGCCCAACCGTTGTTGCTTCCAATGGTAATTTACAAGCAGGAAATCCCGCACCTGTTATCGATCGATTTGACCCTAGATATCCTGAAGGACGTATTTTTTTATTTTACAATACGGGTAACGTCTCTGAACATGAGATGCGTTTAGGAAAAGGGATTCGAGAGGTTTGGTATAAAACTAGTGTAGACCATGGAATCACTTGGTCAAGTCCAGTAAACATTACTTCTCAAGTGCATTTTAATGCTAACTCTGACCGCCCAGAATTAGATTGGCGTACCCATGCCAACACACCGGGTCATGCCCTACAATTTGAAAAAGGAGAATATCGTGGCCGCATTTACATCCCTGCCAACCATTCTCAGGGTTCCCCTCAAGAAGACTTTAACGAATACAAAGCTTATGGATTTTATTCCGATGATCATGGCGTAAGCTGGAACATTAGTCCCGATATTGATATACCTTCCTCCAATGAAGCCATAGGAGTAGAACTTTCCAACGGAGATTTAATGTTGAATATTCGTGAACAAAGTGGAAAAACCAAAGAACGCTTAGTTGCTATAAGCAAAGATGGAGGAGCTAGTTGGGAGAAAACCTATTTTGACAACGCATTAATTTCTCCCGTTTGCCAATCTAGCTTACTTCAATTCATTCAAGATAAAGATACTCTACTGATTTTTTCTGGTCCTAATAGTCGCAAAAAAAGAGAGCGAATGACCCTAAAAATAAGTACCGATCAGGGGAATACTTGGAGCTATTCAAAATTGATTAACAAAGGGCCGTCTTCTTATTCAGACCTCACACAAATAGATTCTAATTCGTTGGGTATTCTCTACGAAAAAAATCCAGTAGGGATTTCATTTCAAATTCTTGACGGCAACTCACTGCTAAAAACACCATAAAAAAACCCACCGAAGTGGGTTTCAATAGATTTTAATACGATGAAGCTTTTGTAAAAGCTACTTTCGCACGAGAAGTTCCCCATCCCATATGTAAGTGTACTCCCTCTTTGGCTCCTTCAAATGCCATAGAAAACGCCTCAATGGAATCTCCACTTTCAGTTATAGGAATATTAACTCGAACAACATCCTTCTCTTTTTTGTAAGAATAAGCCCCCCAAACATGCGTTGTTTTGTTTACAATAAAAGTCATTTGTTCTCCATTGGGAATGGCATAGAGGGTGTAGGATCCAGCCTCAATTGTTGTGCCGCCTAATTTCATAGCAACATAAAGCGTTAACTCTGTGGCTTCGTTGGCACCCATCCGCCAGATTTTTCCTTCAGGAACCAAATCGGCTAAATCACGTCCTTTTAATTGAGGGCGACTATAGAGGATACGAGCCAATTTATTCGTTTCTTTATTACTTGAAGGAAATTCAATCATATCCAGAGGGCTTTTATCTAGACCTTTGAATTTTTGTGCTTTTACACTCCCTAAAGAAACAATGAGCATAAGCGAAAATACAATAAGATTTTTCATGTTTTATTTTTTTTAGTTCTAAACGAATATATAAAAGAAGTGCTTTAAATTCCGTTAAATTTTAATTTTTAAATGAAAAGCTAGCTTGAACAGGATGATGGTCTGATGCCCATTCTCCTCGCTCAGTTTTAACCCAAATATGATCAGCTGTTTCTAGCTGCAAGTCTTTACTAAATATATAATCAATTCTTCTTGTACCGGTTTCTTCTTTATTAAAGCCGGTAAACGTTCCATGATTTTTTGCAGAAGATGACAAGGACTTCATCACATCGTCAAATACATTTTGAAGCCTTTTTATAGGCGTTGTGTCAGGGGTCAAATTGAAATCTCCTGTAATAAGGACAGGAATTTTTCGCGTATTTAGAGAATCTATTTTTTTTAAAATCAACTCTACAGATTCCGCTCTAGCTATCGTTCCCATGTGGTCAAAATGAGTGTTAAAAACCCAAAATTGTTTACCCGTTCGACGGTGTTCAAAACGAGCATAGGTGCAAATTCGCTCTAAAGCAGCATCCCAACCTACTGAAATTATTTCCGGGGTTTGGGAAAGCCAAAAAGTATTAGACTCTTTTAATTTTAAATTTTTGGCATTATAAAAAATAGGACTGTACTCTCCTAAAGTTATTCCATCCTCTCGACCTACCCCTAGGTAAGAAAATTCTTCTAAGGTGTTATTTAAATAAAGCAATTGATGATGCAATACCTCTTGCATCCCCACAATATCGGGAGCTGTTTCCTGAAGGTAACTCACTATTTTTTCTTTCCTGAGACTCCAGTTATTTACTCCATCCTCCGGATTGTCATAACGGATATTATAGGATATTACTGTAAACTCACCGGGAGCATTGTTAAAATATAGAAGACTTTGAAAAAAAAACAAGAAGGGATATACTAACATAAGGTGAATTAATTAAAAATAGTGGTGTCAAGAGTGAGAATACTGAGAAGTAAAACATTAACTCCTTTAGCAATGGCATCGGGAGAGGAATACTCGTCTGGAGCATGACTAATCCCATTGACACTCGGCACAAATATCATCCCCGTAGGGGTAATTACTGCCATATCTTGAGCATCATGACCGGCTCCACTTTGTAAAGTTT
>Ga0228662_1000372_pt1 | contig 23173 bp, 20 predicted proteins | sample 76DmetaG_FD_183173 | JGI IMG/M metagenome (GOLD analysis project Ga0228662, IMG submission 183173) | Seawater microbial communities from Monterey Bay, California, United States - 76D | ecosystem: Environmental > Aquatic > Marine > Coastal | place: USA: California | collected 2016-11-10
ATTTGCCCGATACCTATGCTGAAGGAAAAGCCGTAATTCTTGCTGGTCGACTGATGTCGAGAAGAATTCAAGGGAAAGCAAGTTTTGCAGAGCTCCTAGATAGCACGGGAAGAATTCAGGTTTATTTTAATCGAGATGAAATTTGTACTGGAGAAGATAAAACACACTACAATGAAGTGTATAAAAAGTTACTAGACATTGGCGACATTATTGGTGTAGAAGGGACTCTATTTACCACCATGGTTGGGGAACAAACGGTAAAAGTGACTGGCTTTACCGTATTAAACAAAGCCTTACGACCCTTACCCCTTCCCAAAACAGATGCCGAGGGAAATAATTATGATGAATTCAACGATCCAGAATTGAGATATCGTCAACGCTATGTGGATTTAATTGTAAACCCCAAAGTAAAAAATACCTTTTTACAGCGCTCTAAAATTACAACTACAATTCGTGATTTTTTGACTGAAAAAGAGTACTTAGAAGTTGAAACTCCCATTTTACAACCCATTCCCGGGGGTGCCACGGCAAGGCCTTTTGTAACGCACCACAACGCACTCAACACACCCTTATATCTGCGAATTGCAAATGAATTGTACTTGAAACGACTTATTGTTGGTGGCTTCGAAGGTGTATTTGAATTTGCCAAAGATTTTAGAAATGAAGGGATGGACCGAACGCATAATCCAGAATTTACGGTCATGGAATTGTACGTGGCCTACAAAGATTATTTCTGGATGATGGAAACGACAGAAACCTTGTTAGAAAAAATTGCAGTCGATGTTCATGGTAGCTCAGCAGTTCCTGTGGGTACGAACCAGATTAATTTTAAAGCTCCCTATCCACGTGTGCCGATTCTGGAAGCTATTCACACCCACACAGGGATTGATGTTTCGGAAATGAATGAAGAACAACTACGTGAAACGGCAAAAAAGCTGGATCTTGAAGTAGATGACACGATGGGAGAAGGAAAGCTGATTGATGAAATTTTTGGTGAAAAATGTGAACATCACTACATCCAACCCACCTTCATTACAGATTATCCAAAATCTATGAGCCCCCTAACAAAAGAACATCGAACCAACCCAAGACTCACAGAGCGCTTTGAATTGATGGTCAATGGAAAAGAATTGGCCAATGCTTATTCTGAGTTGAATGATCCAATAGATCAAAGAGAACGCTTCGAAGCCCAACTCAGTTTGAGTGAAAAAGGAGATGATGAAGCCATGTTTATTGATCAAGATTTTCTTAGAGCATTAGAATATGGGATGCCTCCTACTTCTGGAATCGGGATTGGGATTGACCGACTGGTTATGTTAATGACAAACAATAGTTCAATTCAAGAAGTGTTATTCTTTCCACAAATGAAACCTGAGCAAAAAGCGGTTGCGCTTTCTGAGGAAGAAAAAACAATTATACAATTGATTAAAAAAAGTGAGACAACTGATCTTATTTCTATTAAAACAGTAGCGGGTCTAAGTAATAAAAAGTGGGATGTTTCTATTAAAAGTTTGTCCCAAAAAGAGCTGATCAAAGTCATTAAAAACGAGGAGGGTCTTTTTATTGAAATGTTAAAATAATCCTAAGCCTTAAACTTTTGAGCGTGTAAAGCATCTAAAAGGAAAACAAACTTTTTATTATGAAAAAAATTTATTTGCTTTTGACCCTAGCGATTCCCTTAATTGGACTGGCTCAAACTAATCCCCGCAAATCCAAACTTACTGGGGAACAGCATGCCACGCTCCAAGCAAAAAAACTTCAATTAGCCCTTGACCTTAGTAATGAGCAAGCAACCCAAATTAAAGAAGAGCTTAAAAAACAAAGAGAACAGCTCTCCAAAAGAAAACAAAAAAGAGGAGAATTCAATGCAGAAGAACGCTACACTCTTCACTTAGAACGAATAGATCGTCAAATTGCAATGCAATCCCAGATGAAAAATATTCTAGATGAAGAGCAATATGACGCTTGGCGTAAAATAAAGTCGCATCAAAAACATAAAGCTCTTAGAAGAGGTCGTTCCCTTGGTCGTCAAAGAAAAAATGAAGGTCATAGACTGCATCGAAATTGATGAAACAAAAAAGGCTGGATAATTCTAGCCTTTTTTGTACAGTAATAATGTATTTAAATTAAAAAAATTTAAATTCTATCCTTCTATTTTGCTCGTGAAGTGACTCAGAACAAGCCGAATAATTGACACAATCATATAATGGTTTTTCTTTTCCATAACCAACTGCAATTAATCGACTTTTATCAATTCCTTTTAAAATCAAATATTCAACTATCGCTTTTGCTCTTGCTTGTGAAAGTTTTTTGTTCAATTCATCATCCCCTTTAGAATCTGTATGGGAACCAATTTCTACATTAATCTCTTTATTATTTAACATTGGGGTTAAAATATATTGGTCAATATCTTTAATCGCATCTGAATTAATACCAATACTTCCAGGTCTATATTTAATGGGTAGATACTTACCCTTTTCGGGTAAATCACATGGAATTTCCCTCAAAGAGATCATTCCTCCATGCTTAATTAGATTCCTCTTTAAAATTTCTTTGTATTGTGCTGGTACAATTTTCTCTCTTTTCGACTCGACAGATTCTACCACCTTTCTTGAAACAACCTCAATTTTTTCAGGAATTATTTTTTCAATAATTTTAGCTGGTCTAGTTTCAACGTGTCTTTTAATTAAACGATAAACCCCCTCAATTTTCTTAGACTTTGTGGTTTCATTTTTCTTTAATCTTTCAACCGGAATTGATTGAACTACTGGAGGGGTTTCAACAAAATGAAAAATTCTACAATCTGAAGGATCAACTGAAAAACAATCGGGATCAAGCTCCCCAGCAACCCAAACACCTGTTTGAGGTTTAATCTCAATCTCTATTTGCTCTATTACAAATTCTGCAGGTTCTATTGACAATTCATTGTAACTTTCTTCAATCCAGATTGTATCAATTATAGTTTCATAAACAGCAGGAATATATTTATAACTTTTTGATTGGGGCCGGATTACTATTTTATCCTTAATTATTTTAAATTTTGCAGGGATAATTTCAATCCATTTGTATTCAGGAAATGTCATTACCTTAGACGACTCTTCTTCATATTCATCTGGAATGATAGATTCAACATAACATTTTGAGGGATCAGTAGTTTTAAGAGTGCTTTGTAAGTATTCCTGACTTGATAGGGAATAAACAATGCACATGGCAAAAAACATTAAGTATTGTTTTTTCATTGGGGATAAAGATTTGGTTTAAGAATCTAAGGTAAAAAATTAAATGTTATTTTCCATTTTTTAAACATTAAGTTCTAAAATGTGACACTTTTTAGTTGAATATAACAGACAAAAGGCTGGAATAATCCAGCCTTTTTTTTGTACGGTAATATGTTGAAATTAAAAAACTTTAAATTCTGTTCTTCTATTCTGCGCGTGAAGTGATTCAGAACATTCTGATCCATTTGCACAATCATTCAGTAATTTGTCTTCTCCGTAACCGACAGCAATTAAACGTTCTTTACTTATTCCTTTGGATATTAAATACTCAACCACTGTCTTGGCTCTTCTTTCTGAAAGACTCTGGTTTGAGGTATCACTTCCACGTGAATCTGTGTGTGAACCAATTTCAACCAAGATACTCTTATTGGCTTGCATTCGAGAAAGAATATACTCATCAATAATTTTTGTTGATTTAGATGTTAGTGCAGCGCTACCTAAAGCATAATGGATCGGTAAAAGCTCTCCACGTTCAGGGATAGTGCAAGGTACTTCTCTCCAAGCTGTTGTCCCTCCTTTTTTCACAAGAACTTTTTTGACAATTTGTGTCGATTTAGCAGGAATTGTAAGAGTTTTTGTTGTTTCGTCAGACACTAGAACTTGACGTTCAATGGTCTGACTTTTTGAAGGTATAACCTCTTGACGCGTTTGTGCTGGAGAAACTTCTACCTGTTTGGTAATCAAACGATACTTCCCTGTAATTTCTTCAGCAGAGGTTTTTTCAATAACGGCTAATTTCTGAATTGGAATCTCACGAACTACAGCAGGACTTTCTACAAAATGAAAAATTCTACAATCTGATTTATCTATTGAAGGACAGTCGGGATCTTTTTCACCTGCAACCCAATTTCCTGTTTGAGGCTTAATTTCCACAGATTCGTAATCTTGGGAAAATTCTGCTTCATGAACTGTTAGCTTGTGATAATCGTCTTTAATCCAAATAGTATCTACAACGGTTCTATAAACTGCCGGCTCATATACAAATCGTTTTGATTCAGGCCTGATAATAATATCCTCATATTCTGTTTTATATACCGCTGGGACTATTTCAAGTTTTTTATACTCCGGTTGGGTTGTGACAGTTACTATTTCCTCTTTATACTCATCAGGAACAATACATTTTGCAAAGCATTTGTTCGGATCTGGATTTTCTGGAAGGGATTCAAAATATTCTTGTGCAAAAATAAATTGTGCGCAAAGTAATACCAAGACGGCAAAGTAATTTTTTTTCATTGGGGGTAAAGATTTGGTTTAAAAATCTAAGTTAAAAAATTAAATTTTATTGACCACTTTTTTAAAAGCATTAATCGTAAAATCAATATCCTCAAAGGATAGCGCATCGTTTAAAAAGTAACTTTCAAAAGCACTTGGAGGTAAGTAAATTCCTTCATTTAACATTCCATGAAAGTAATTCTTAAATTTTTCGTTATTTCCGGAAGCTGCGGTTTCAAAATCAATAACTTTTTTCTCTGTAAAATGAAGTGATATCATGGATCCTACCCGATTGATTTGATAGGGAATGTGTGTCGTTTTTAACACCGCTTCTAAACCCTCGTGCAGGCGTTCTGTTTTAAGCGCGAGACGATCAAAAATATCCGAATCAGCATTTAAAGCTTGAAGCATGGTAAGACCCGCCGCCATGGCCAGTGGGTTTCCGCTCAATGTTCCCGCTTGATACACAGGTCCTTCGGGAGCCAAGTGCTTCATGATCTCCTTTTTGGCAGCAAAAGCGCCTACCGGCAAGCCTCCTCCCAGTACTTTTCCAAAAGTAACAAGGTCAGCCTTGATCCCTAAAAGCTCTTGAGCCCCTCCTTTAGCTAGACGAAATCCCGTCATCACTTCATCAAAAATAAGTAAGGTATTATTTTGATCACAGAGGGATCTTAATCCTTCTAAAAAACCAGCATTAGGAGGAATACAACCCATATTCCCCGCTACGGGTTCTATAATAATGGCTGCAATTTCATGAGGATATTCACTAAAGAGTTGGGCTACAGCTTCGAGGTTGTTATAGGGTGCAAGAAGCGTATCTTTTGCTGTTCCTTTAGTTACGCCAGGACTACTGGGGCTTCCAAAAGTAACCGCTCCACTCCCTGCTTGAATTAAAAAAGCATCTGAATGCCCGTGATAACACCCTGCAAATTTGATTATTTTCTCACGCTGTGTTGCGCCTCTTGCTAATCGAACAGCACTCATACAGGCTTCTGTCCCCGAATTAACGAATCGGATTTTATCTATATTAGGTACCATAGCAATGGCTAGTTCAGCAATCTCTGTTTCCAAAGCCGTTGGCATTCCAAAAGAAGTTCCTAAATCCGCACTTGATTTTACCGCTTCTATTACAGGTTCGTAGGCATGGCCCAAAATCATTGGACCCCAACTTGCGATGTAATCAATCAATTGATTATCATCGGCATCATAGAGGTAAGCCCCTTTGGCTCGCTCAACAAAAATTGGAGTTCCACCTACTGCTTTAAACGCGCGAACAGGAGAATTTACTCCCCCGGGGATTACATTTTGTGCAGCCTTAAAAAGGGCACTACTTCTTTGGTATTGCATAGTTTTATGGATTGAGAGGAATACTTAGGCTTTGCCCTAAATAAATAGTTTTATCCTTGATTTTATTGGTTTTGATGATCTCTTTTAATGAAACATTGTATTTTTTAGAAACGGAATATAAGGTATCCCCTTTTTGAACAATATGGTTTATAGAACTCCGAACTTCTTTTCCTTTGAGAGGAGTTTGAACAACTTTCCCTTTTTTTGTGTCGAATTTACTTAAATCAAAGCGCTCTATGAGACTGATTAATTTATCCGGATATTGAGGATCTGTAGCATAACCTGCTTTCTTTAGTCCTTTGGCCCAAGCTTTGTAATTGCTGATTTTATAATCAAACAAGAAGGCATATCGATCTCGTCCTGCTAAAAAAAGAGAATGATCTCGATAGGATGTTGCTGGGTTTTTATAAACTCTGAAGCACTCGCCTTTTTCATCATCATCATGGTATATTCTTTTGCCTTTCCAATCGGAATGGCATTTAATTCCAAAGTGATTATTTCCCTCTGCAGCTAATCGGCCATATCCCATTCCAGATTCCAAAATTCCTTGAGCCATAGTAATGCTTGCAGGGATTCCATATTCACGCATTTCATCTTGTGCAATAGCGCTGTAGGTTTCGATGTATAAATTTATCTTTTCTTTATTGGACAACACCTCCACTGGAGCCACTGTTTTTTTTACTTCATTTGGAGTTGAGACAACTTCTTTTGGTGGGGGTTTTGTAACGGATTCTCGAATTACAATTTTTCTAGAGGAGCCACAGGAAACAGTCAAAAAGATAACCCCTAAAAGGGCAAATCGTTGGCATAGATTAGTTGGGGGTTTCCTTTTTTTTGAAGTTGGAGATTCATTCCCTTTACTCCTTGCAGCCCTCCCGTATGAATGATTAAAATCTTCTTTCCCCACGGCCATTTTTTTTGTTTTATAAGATCAAAAATACCAAAAAGGAGCTTTCCAGTATAGATTGGATCCAACGGAATTTTATATTGTTGATAAAAAGCGTTCATAAAGGAGATCAACGCTTCATTTACCTTGGCATATCCTCCAAAAGTATAACGGTCTTCTATCCTCCAATTCTTTTTTTGGGTGAAGTGGGCAATTTTACCCGCAACTTCTGGATTCCTTAACGCATTAAACCCAACTACAGTTTGATTGGGCGCGCTTTTATTGATCAAACCTGCTAAGGTTCCCCCCGTTCCCACACTGGAACAAATTACATCAAATTCTTCATCTCTATTTTCTAAAATTTCTTCACATCCCTTGACTGCGAGCGCTTCTGTTCCTCCTTCAGGAAGAATCCTTACTCTTGGGTTGTGCGTTTTTAAATCGCAAACAAGCGCTGACGTTTCTTTTAAATCATAATCCGCTCTTGAAACACAATACAATGTCATTCCCTGACGTTGACAATAACTTAATGTAGTACTCAAATCAAGTTTGTTTTGCCATTCCTCCCCTCTAACAATTCCAATGGTTTGAATATTTTCCAACTTTCCTGCTGCTGCCACCGCCGCCAGATGATTTGAAAAAGCTCCCCCAAAAGTCAAGATCGTTGAATTGGATTGTTCTTCTAGGGCTTTAAAAACATATTTTAATTTGCGAAATTTATTCCCAGAAACTACAGGGTGGATTAAATCTTCTCTTTTTATGACAATAGTATGACCCTCAATGGGTTCAAGCGATTGATTTATACTACTTTTGAAAGATTCAAATATTTGCATGTCTAAAAATACATTAAAATGACGTTGGGTTCCTTACCTCCACTTGAAGAAGGAGATTTTTATTTAACACCTGAGGGATACAAGGTCTTTACCGAACAATATCACCTTAAAAGAGGCTATTGTTGTAAAAGTAATTGTAGACATTGCCCCTTTGGATATGACCCAAAGCGAGACTGATTTTTTCGGCATGATTTTTGGGTAATTTAACTTTAAACTGTTTAAAATGAAACATCTTGTTCTTTTGTTTTCGTTATTTCTACTGATGTCCTGTTCTTCTGTCCTGGTCTATTCAGATCATGATAGTAGCATAGATTTTACAAAATATAATACTTTTGCTTACTTCAAACCCGAGATTGACCAAGTTAAAATCTCTGATTTAGACAAGCGTCGAATTTTAAAAGCAATTGATGCTGAAATGAGTGTCAAAGGATTATCAAAGTCAGAAACTCCTGATTTGTTAGTTGGCTTTACCACTCAAGCGAAAGAACAAATTTATATCAACAATCAAAACAACTGGGGTTGGGGTTGGGGATTTAATCCTTGGTTTTGGGGACCCAACTACAATACTGTAAGTACTCGAACTGAAGGAACTTTATTCATCAATTTGATCGATGCAACCACCAAACAATTGGTTTGGCAAGGAAAAGGAAAGGGAGGTATTCCAGAAAATTATAAAAATAGAGACGAACGTATCGGGCTCTTCGTACAAAAAATTATTTCAAACTATCCTCCTACTGAAGAATAGCATTTAAATGCAGACACCTTCAGCAGCAGCGAGGGCGTCTTTCATTCCGTCATTATTTTTACCTCCTGCAGTAGCAAAAAAAGCTTGTCCGCCTCCACCACCCTGGATGTATTTTCCTAATTCACGAATTATCATTGCAGCATCTTTTCCTTTTTCTGTAACTAAAGATTTAGAGACGTAACAGCTCAACATCGGTTTTCCAGATTTTACTGATCCTAAAACAAGGATAACCTGCTCCAGTTGGGCACCCATTTCAAAAGATAAATCCTTCATCCCCTGTGGATCTAAATCAACTTCAGCAGCACCAAATTGTATCCCCTCTATCGTTTTAACCTCTTTCAATAATTCCTCTTTTAACACCCGAGCTTTTAGCTTGGATAAAACACTGAGTTCTTTCTTAAGTGCTGTATTTTCGGATTGTAACGATTGAATGGCTTTAATAGGATCTTGTGCCTGTTTGAGTACTTGATTTACGTTTTCAAGTAATGAAGTCTGGGCTTCAAAATAGTTTTTAGCTGCATCCCCAGTAATGGCTTCTATACGTCTGACTCCTGAGGCTACTGCACTTTCAGAAGTGATCTTAAAATGCCAGATATCGGCCGTATTTTCCACATGAGTTCCTCCACATAATTCGATAGATTGACCAAAACGAATTGTACGTACAGTATCTCCATATTTTTCTCCAAATAAGGCCATTGCTCCTTCTTCGATTGCTCTTTCATAAGGAGTATTTCTTCCTTCTTCCAAAGGAATGCCCTCTTGAATTCGTGCATTGACAAATTGTTCAACAGCTTTAAGTTCTTCAGAAGTTACTTTAGCAAAATGAGAAAAATCAAAACGGAACATTCCTGAATGCACCATAGATCCTTTTTGTTCCACATGAGTCCCTAATACAGAACGAAGTGCTTGGTGCATTAAATGGGTTGCTGTATGATTGCTAGAAGAGCGTTGCCTTTGTTTGGGATCTACTACTGCAGTGAACGTTGCCTCTAGTTTATTGGGAATATTTTTGGTTTGATGTACGATCAGACTATTTTCTTTTTTTGTGTCTAAAACATAAAAAATATCTCCATTGCTAGCTTCTAAATATCCTTTATCGCCCACTTGCCCTCCACCTTCTGGGTAAAAGGGGGTTAGATTAAATACTAACTGATAGAAATCTCCTTCTTTAGCCGTCGTCATTTTTCGATAACGCGTTAATTTTACTTTAGCATTCAAATGATCATAGCCCACAAACTCTTCAACATTATCTTCTTGAAGGATGATCCAATCACCCGCCTTCGAAGCCGCTGCTGCTCTAGAACGTGTCTTTTGAATTTCCATTGCTTTTTGGAAACCCGATTCATCCACACTAAAGCCTTTTTCACTGGCGATCAATGCCGTCAAATCAAAAGGAAATCCAAACGTATCATAGAGTTCAAAAGCTTTACTGCCTTCAATATTTTTCGTTTTGGAATTCGTCATGATGGATTCCAATAAAACCAATCCTTGATCTAAGGTTTTTAAGAACGAATTTTCTTCTTCCCTTATCACATTGAAAGCTAATTGTTGCTCTCTAATCAATTCTGGAAATGCGGTTCCCATTTGTTGAGAAAGTGTTTTGACCAAGCGGTGAATAAAAGGTTCTTTTTGATTCAAAAAAGTAAATCCATAACGTATGGCGCGACGTAAGATTCTTCGAATCACATAGCCTGCACCATTATTACTCGGCAACTGCCCATCAGCAATAGCAAAACAAACGGTTCGAACATGATCTGCAATCACTCGTATCGCTCTGTCAGTATTTTCTGACATCCCGTAGCTTGAATTGGTTAGGGTTTCAATTTCTCTAATTATAGGAGTGAATACATCTGTATCATAATTGGAAGTTGTGTTTTGCAGCACCATACACAAGCGCTCAAATCCCATACCCGTATCAATATGTTTTTGAGGAAGCTTCTCCAAACTCCCATCCGCTTTTCTATTAAATTCTATGAAAACTAAATTCCAAACTTCAACCACTTGTGGGTGATCCTGGTTTACCAATTCAGCTCCAGATATTGTTGCTTTTTCTTCCTCAGAACGAATGTCAACATGAATTTCGGAACAAGGCCCACAAGGTCCTTGATCTCCCATTTCCCAAAAATTATCTTTCTTATTACCTAATAATATTCGATCCTCTGGTAGTATGGCTTTCCAAAACTCGTAGGCCTCATTATCCTTTTCAATTGCTTCTTCAGGAGCCCCTTCAAAAATAGTAACGTACAGCTTTTCAGGGTCAATTTTATAGACCTCTGTAAGCAATTCCCATGCCCACTCAATGGCTTCTTTTTTGAAATAATCTCCGAAACTCCAGTTCCCAAGCATTTCAAAAAAAGTATGGTGGTAGGTGTCAATTCCAACTTCCTCAAGATCATTATGCTTACCCGAAACGCGCAAACACTTTTGGGTGTCCGTAACTCGCTTTGAGCTCGGAACGGCATTTCCCAAAAAGTATTCCTTGAAAGGATTCATCCCTGCATTAGTAAACATAAGGGTGGGATCATTTTTTATGACCATGGGTGCAGAAGGAACTACCTTGTGCATTTTGGAGGCGAAAAAATCTAAAAACTGTTGTCTTACTTCTAAGGACTTCATGTCAAACTTTATATTAAAATAGTTGTTACATCTTCAAATGCAACGGTGTTCAAAAAATAGTATTCGATCGAATTTTTGTATCTTTGACTAACTTTTTTGTATTTGTTAGTGCAAAAGAAACGAAAATTTACAACACTTTATGAGTAAAGTTAAATACTATTACGATCACGAGACGCTTTCTTACCGTCCAATCCATGTAACTAACAAAAATCGTGTTTCCAATTTCGTGTTATTCATACTCTCCTCTTTTTTACTGGGTCTTTTTTCACTGTTGATTCTACTCAATTCAGATTGGATCAATACTCCTGCTGAAATCGCTCAAAAAAGATTGATACAAAACTATGAATTACAATTCGACATATTAAATAAAAAGTTAACACAAATAGAAACGGTTGTCGATAATATAGAAGAACGTGATAATAATCTTTATCGGGTTTACTTTGAAGCGAGCCCAATTCCTGAAGCCCAGCGACGAGCTGGATTTGGTGGGGTGAATCGTTACAAAAATCTGGAAGGCTATGACAACTCTGAATTAATTATTAATACCGCAAAGCGCCTAGACATCTTGTCTAAACAAACCGTTGTTCAATCCCGATCCTTAGACGAAATCGAGCGACTTGCCTCCAACAAAGAAGATTTACTGGAAGCAATTCCTTCTATTCAACCCATCAAAAACAAAGATTTGACGCGTATGGCTTCAGGTTTTGGGTATCGAACAGATCCCTTTACGAAAAAGCGACGTTTTCATTATGGAATGGACTTCACCGCAAAAAAAGGCATTCCCATCTATGCAACAGGAAATGGAGTTATTAAAAGAGCTGACAATCGTTCCTCAGGCTATGGAAAGCATATTCGAATTGATCATGGTTTTGGATACGTGAGTTTATATGCACATCTGAGTAAATACAACGTCAGAAGGGGACAAAAGGTAAAACGCGGAGATCTTATCGGATATGTAGGAAACACGGGGCGCTCTCGTGGACCTCACCTTCACTATGAGATTTTTAAAGACAAAAAACGCATCAACCCTTTGAACTTTTACTACGGAAATCTTTCTCAAAAAGAATTTGATGCCTTGGTGAATCAAGCCAAACAAGAAAACCAATCCATGGATTAAGATGCATGTAAACCTTCCTGAAAAACGTTATTATTCCATCGGTGAGGTTGCAAAGGCATTTGATGTTAAACCCTCACTACTCCGATTTTGGGAAAAAGAATTTGTTGAAATTCAACCCAAAAAAAAGGAAAGCGGCACCCGAAAGTATACTCCAGAAAATGTTTTAACCATTCAATTCATTTATCATCTAGTCAAAGAAAAAGGATTAACCCTTCAAGGGGCTAAAAAACAACTCCGTCTGAAAGTCAAAGACAACCCAAAAATTGAAATTTTAGCAAAACTTGAAAACATCAAAGCCTCCTTAAAGCAACTTAACGACAAGCTTTAAGACTTATTTTTTTCTAAAGAATATTTGAATTGGAATTCCAGTAAAGTCATATTCTTCACGTAATTTATTTTCTAAAAAACGTCGATAGGGATCTTTTACGTATTGTGGTAAATTACAGAAAAATGCAAACTGTGGATGAGGAGTGGGAAGCTGGGTACAAAACTTGATTTTTACATATTTCCCTTTGTAAGCCGGCGGGGGTGTTTTTTCAATAATGGGAAGCATGGTATTGTTAAAGGCTTTTGTAGGGATTCTTCTGGAACGACTTTGGTATACCTCAACCGCTGTTTCTACGGCTTTAAAAATTCGCTGTTTAGAAAGTGAAGAAATAAAAATAATAGGGACATCTGTAAAAGGAGCAATCTCTGCTCTAATTTTCGCTTCGTAAGCTTTGGAAGCATTAGTATCTTTCTCTACTAAATCCCATTTGTTAACCAAAATAACAATCCCCTTATTGTTTCTATGAGCAAGCCAAAAAATATTTTGAACCTGTCCATCAAATCCTCGAGTGCCGTCTACAACAAGTAAGCAAATATCACAATATTCGATCGCTCTTACAGAACGCATCACCGAATAAAACTCAATGTCTTCTTTGACTTTAGCTTTTCGTCTGATTCCCGCTGTATCTACTAAATTAAAATCAAATCCAAAGCGGTTGTATTGAGTGTCAATACTGTCACGAGTGGTCCCAGCAATGTCCGTTACGATATATCGATCTTCTCCAATTAAGGCATTGATGAATGATGATTTTCCTGCATTCGGTCTCCCTACCACCGCAAAACGTGGCAAGGGATCCTCTTCTCTCTCTTCTTCTTTGGGTAACTTTTTCACGATGTCATCCAATAATTCTCCGCTTCCACTTCCATTGATACTGGAAATAGAATAAAATTGCTCAAAACCCAGAGAATAAAATTCAAGAGTTGCTTCCAATCTTTGGGCGTTGTCCACTTTATTAATCCCAAGGAAAATAGGCTTCTGAGAACGACGTAAGAGATCAGCAATAACTTCATCCATCCCAGTGACACCATCGGTTACATCTACCATAAATACAATAACATCCGCTTCTTCAATGGCTAGATTGACTTGTTTGTCTATTTCCTTTTGGAAAATATCGTCACTTCCCTCTACATATCCTCCCGTATCGATTAAAGTAAAAATTCTACCATTCCAATCGGACTTCCCATAATGTCGATCACGGGTAACCCCACTAATGGAATCAACAATCGCTTCACGCTTTTGAATCATCCGATTAAAAAAGGTCGACTTTCCTACATTGGGACGTCCAACAATGGCTACAATACTGCTCATGATTTGAATTTGACTGCAAAAGTAAACTATTTATATGGATCCCATTTCGATGTTTTGAAATGAATACAAATAGATGTTGCAGGTTCACGGTTTAATTTGTAAATTTGCCGTTCATATCGCGAGGTAGAGCAGTGGTAGCTCGTCGGGCTCATAACCCGAAGGTCGCTGGTTCGAGTCCAGCCCTCGCTACAACATCCCTCCTTTTTAAGGAGGGTTTTTTTTTAAACAAAAGTCAAAATATCAATCTTTGGAGGAGAAAAAGCATAAATCTGGATTTGTTTCTATCGTAGGGAATCCTAATGTAGGAAAATCGACCTTGATGAATGCTTTGGTGGGTAAAGAACTCTCGATCATCACGGCTAAAGCACAAACTACCCGTCATCGAATCTTAGGAATTATTAATGGAGATGATTTTCAGATGGTACTTTCAGACACACCTGGAGTTATTAAACCCGCCTACGAGATGCAAACTTCAATGATGAATTTTGTTAAAGAAGCGCTTATTGATGGAGATGTTTTAACGTATTTAGTTTCACCCGAAGAAACCGTACTCAAAGACGAAAAGCTCTTTGAAAAGATCAAAAAATCAAAAGCCCCCCTGCTCATTTTAATTAATAAGATTGATCTGATCTCACAAGAGGCACTAGAAGCTGCTGTATTGCATTGGCAAACTGAATTTCCTAAAGCTACCGTCTATCCCATCTCTGCCCTTACAGGCTTTTTTATCCCTGAATTATTAGAAATTCTAATTGGTCATTTGCCAGAGTCTCCTGCCTATTTCCCTAAGGACCAGTTAACAGATAAACCCGAGCGCTTTTTTGTCAACGAATCCATAAGGGAACAAATTCTTGAACTCTATTCAAAAGAAATACCCTATTCCGTTGAAGTAGTTACCGAAGATTTTCTTGAGGATTCAAAAATTATTAAAATTCGTTCTGTCATCCTAGTGGAAAGAGAAACACAAAAGGGGATTATCATAGGTCATAAAGGCAGTGCCTTAAAACGGGTTGGTATTGGCGCTAGAAAATCTTTAGAAGCCTTTTTTGGAAAAAAAATTCATCTGGAACTCTATGTAAAGGTTTCAAAAAACTGGCGTACTAATGTGCAACAACTAAAGCGTTTTGGGTATAACAATTAGGGTTTTTCAATTTCTTTTTTTTTATATTTAAATTATTTAAATGAAAAAATGTTGAAAAAGATCTTCATCCTTACCATTAGTATTCTTTTTTTTACCTCCTGTGATAAAAAAGATCCTCCCCCAAATATAGTTTTTATCATGTCTGATGATCATGCCTATCAAGCAATAAGTGCTTACGGTCATGGACTTAATAATACTCCCAATATTGATCGCATCGCAAATGAAGGTGCGCGTTTTGACAAAGGATTTGTCACCAATTCTATTTGCGCACCCAGTAGAGCTGTTATGCTGACGGGAAAACATAGTTTTGTGAATGGAAAAGTAGATAATATTCAGGATTTTAACTGGGATCAGGATAATTTTGCAAAACAATTACAAACTGCGGGGTATCAAACTGCAATGGTGGGAAAGATTCATCTAAGAGGTCTCCCTCAGGGATTTGATTATTCAGCAGTGTTACCTGGACAGGGACACTACTATAATCCCGATTTTCTAATTGATGGAATCAAAAAAAGAATCAATGGGTATGTCACTACGATTACCACTCAATTAAGTCTGGATTGGCTTCAAAATAAACGAGATCCTAACAAACCATTCTTACTGCTGTATCACCAAAAAGCGCCTCACAGGAATTGGAAACCAGAGGAAAAATACTTGACGTTATTTGATGATCAAACTTTTGATCCCCCGGCCAACTTTTTTGACGATTATTCCAACAGAGGTACTGCCGCAAAAACACAAGAAATGCTCATCGCTGCTTCGGAAGAACAAATTGCTGGAGCTCACGGGAACGGTGGTCATGGAAGATGGGGGCATGATTTTAAAATGCTGACAGATCCCTACGGAAATACCACAGGTTTTGAACACGAATTGGATCGCTTTTCTCCGGCACAGAAAGCCGCATGGCTAGGTGCTTACACTCCAAAAAATGATGCCATGAAAGCCTTAAATTTAAAAGGAGAAGAACTTGCCAAATGGAAATTTAATCGGTATTTAAAAGACTATTTACGCACCATCCAATCTGTAGATGATGGAGTAGGTGACCTTCTGGATTACCTCGATCAGGAAGGTTTAACTGAAAACACTATAGTGGTGTACACTTCTGACCAGGGGTTTTATTTGGGTGAACACGGTTGGTTTGACAAACGCTTCATGTATGAAGAGTCACTGCGTACTCCCCTTTTGATGCGCTATCCTAAAGAAATTCCTGCAGGTTCAAAAGTAGAAGCGCTCATTCAAAACTTAGATTTCGCCCCAACCTTTTTAGATTATGCAAATTCACCCATTCCCGAAGATTTACAGGGAGAATCTTTTCGCAATATTGTAAATCAGAAAACGACAAAAGGACGTGATGCAATTTATTATACTTATTATGAGTACCCCTCGGTCCATATGGTAAAAAGACATTATGGAGTTCGAACCGAGCGTTACAAACTCATGCACTTTTATTACGATATAGATGAATGGGAACTTTATGATCTTGAGACTGACCCTTCAGAAATGAATAATGTATATGGGCAAAAAGAATATGAAAAAGTTCAAAAGAAGCTGCACCTTCGTTTGAAAGAATTGCGCCAACAATACGGTGATTCTGAAGCCTTAGATCAAATGCATATTGAACGCTATTTGTCCAACAGAAACTAAATTTATTAAGCACTATCAAAAACCTTGATCTCCACGGAATTCGTCATAAAGAAGCTATGGAAGCAGTTCACGAATTTTTAAGAAATGAGAAAGAAAAAGGGTCTTTTTCGGTTACCATCATTACCGGAAATTCCACTGTCCTTCAAAATCGAATCTTTAAAGAAGTATTAGAACCCTCACCCTTTACCTTTTTTATTCCTAGCTGGAACTTAGGTCAAATTATTGTAGAGTATATGGAACTATAACTATTAAACTCTATTTTCTTCCTAATACCTTGTTTTTATTGATTTTACAATACCATTTAGTTTGATTTAGTTATATTAAGTTTCTATATTTGTGCCCATAATGTGCCCATAATGTGCCCATTTAAATTAAAATTTGTGCCCATTTAAAAAATTATACCCCTTTGATATGTCAAGAATCAAGACTGAGTTCATAGAAAACAAGAATGGAACTACTTCAATTAGGTTGAGGTACAATGGTGCACGATATACTGACATTGATGGAAAGGTAAAGATGCACAGACCAAGTAAGGTTTTAGATTTTTATTTGATTACAAACCCAAAGTCTCCAATAGATAAACAGCATAATAAAGATTGTTTAGATAAAGCAAGGCTTATTGCTAACAAATGGGAAAACAGCATTATCTCTGAAGAATATAACTTAGAAGACAAAGAGAAGACCAACTCACTTGTATATGTTTACATAGAAAAAGAGACAGACAGGATTAAAGACAAGGGCACAAGACAGGCTTACAAAACAATGTTATCACATTTCTTAAAACACTTCCCTAAAGCCATAACATTTAAACAGATTAACAAAAGGGAAAAAGCTAAAGCCTTTTATGACTATCTAACTGACAAGGCATTAAAGAAAAATGGAGACAACCTCAGCATAAAGTCAGCAAACAAATACTTCAAGAGACTCAGACTAATTATGAAAGAGGCAAAATTAGAAGGGTACATAGAGGACTTGAGGTTTGATATAAAATTACTTCCTGAAACTAAGTCTAAAGTGGTCTTCTTAACATTAGAGGAGTATAGAAAACTTGAGAAAACTGAAGAGAGTAACACTACCATGAAAAATGCTTTCTTGTTTGCCTGTTTAACAGCATTAAGAATAGGAGACCTCAATAAACTGACTTGGGGAGAGATTGTGGAAGATAAAGATGATAAAGGTAATCCAACAATAGAGTACAATAGGATAATGGACAAAAAGCCTAATGGCAAACAGAGAAGAATAAGAAACTACTTTGACATTTATGCAAAAAAGTATCTTGGGGAAAGACAAAATGATAATGACAGGGTGTTTCCATCACTGCCAAAAGACGCTAGTTCAAAATTTAACCTAAAACTCAGAGAATGGGTTTTAAGAGCAGGAATCCCAAAACATATTACATTTCACTGTGCTAAAGACAGTTTTGCTATGTATCACATAATTCACAAGGAGGTAGGAGTATTTAAGTTGTCAGTACTGTTGAACCATACAGACATTAGATCATCTATGCACTACTATGATTTGTGTGCCCCTGAACTTAAAAATAAGTTAATAGGATGATGCTGTAAAAAACACTTATTATATGTCATAATTTCTATTAAATGCAAAAGCTAAAAGTTTTTATTTATTCTATGATTCCTAAACATGGGGAGGGGTTTTTAGAATCGTTTTTAGATTAGACACTAGTTCTTGTATCTAGTATATAACCCCAAACCTCTGTATTTAAGACACTACAAGCATTGCACCCCAATTATCCTCTCTAATAAAATGACAATCATGGTATTATAGATTTATAAAGTAGAGGTTTTCCTTAGGGCTTAACTGGCATAGAGGGGTGTAATCCAAACTCTCCTAGACAGAGGACTTTTGTTTAAATCCCAGAACTTACTGAAGATGATATGACTGGGGTTTAAGGACAAGTCCCCCAGACAGGTTTGATAAAGTTTGTTAGGGAAGAAGTTGCAAACCCAGTAGGTTCAGGACTAATATTAGAAACACACCATCCTGAAAGGTCTTGATTGAATGCTTCAGCAGCCCAAAACATTCGTTCCATACGAGTCACTTTAGAAGTATCCCAACTGCCTATGTCTTGATTGAATGATGATGCTTCATAAAACATACCAACCATATCAGTCACACTTGAAGTATTCCAGTTACCAATATCTTGATTGAATGATGATGCTTCATAAAACATACCAACCATATCAGTCACACTTGAAGTATCCCAATTACCAATATCTTGATTAAATGCTGTTGCATTTTCAAATATACTATTCATTGTAGTAACACTTGAAGTATCCCAACTACCAATATCTTGATTAAATGCTGTTGCACCATAAAACATACTTGACATATCAGTGACATTAGAAGTATCCCAAAAACCAATATTAGAGTTGAAAGATTCATCATTAAAAAAATTTGAATATGTATTTGAGTCTCCAGTCATATTTGTAACCAAAGTCGTACACAAATTACAATTACCATTTGCAATTTCAGTTCTAATTGTTGTATTATCCACTACCGTATAGGTTACTCCATTAATCACTTCTGTATACCCAATGGCTGCATTAGGACATTTTATTGTAATTCCATTAGAGTCTAAATAAATATTTTGCATAAAGTTTGCTGTTATATCAACATTTTCAGCTATTCCATCATCTTTAGAACAAGACACGGTTGACGAAATAAACAGTAAAACAAGAAGTAGCTTTTTCATTGTGTTGGTTTTAAAACAGTTAAATATACCTAAAATCAATAACATCTTAATATCGTGCTTTTCTTTATCTTTGTATTGTATCAAGAACGCATTTAGCGTACCAACCGATCTTCTCGAGACACGGTGGTTTAGAATACGAGACGCTCGTCTAAAACAATCGAGAAATCATATTCATCTTGGTCATAAATGACGTTTAATTAAAAAACCTATTATGGCTATTTTTTCAGGAGAAGTAACAATCAAAGTAAGATTCAAAGACATTCAAGTTGCAGTTGGTTATGGAATGACTTCAGCAATAATTAAGCATAGATGTGTTGAACAGGCTTATGCAAAATCACCTAGTGTTCCATTAATTCTCATAATTGCCATTAAGAACTATCTATTATGTTATCCTGTGCCTATCCTGTGCCCATTTAAAAACAATTAATTTGTTTTAAGCACTATAAATATTGATATAAAATATAAGTGGTCATATTCTTGTAGAGTATATGGAGCTATAATTTTAATAGATATCGGCAGGATGGAAAATACTTATATAAGATAAAAAAAGGAAATGAAAACTATAAAAGATGATTACGGAAAAGAATATGAAGTTTCAGATTTAAAAGCCTTTAAAAGTCATCTTGAAAAATACCACGCTAAAAACGGAAGAGGGGACGGAAGTTTACATGAAGAAAATGGATATTGGTTTCGAGTTACTGAAGATTTTTATGATTATATAATGTCTCTATAACGTAAATTAAAAAAAACCTAATTTTTCATCATTTTGAGCCATTTTTGACTCATTTTTGGCGTTTTTTGATCATTTTACACGTTTTTGGACAAAAACTAATCCCCAACACACTAAAAACTTTCCCCAAACAACTCCCCCCTAAAACCACTACAAAGAGTCTCAGGCTTAAGGTAATGATATCAATGGATTAGGATAGATTTGGATTGTATCCATTGGTGAAAAAGAAAAACCCTCCACTTGGGAGGGTTAATAAAACATAACTATATCAAATTATAGTTGTGTTGTAAGTTCTGGAACAAGAGTCATTCTCTCTTTTTGTCGACCCCACATTTCTATAGCTTCATTATAAATCTCTAGGTCCTTATCATAAGAGCCATTGTACATTTCATTGTACAGTTCTTTCAAAGATTTATCAGTATCTGGAAATTTACCTTGATTTGTAAAATCATCAAAAGCATCAACAAATATTATTTCATTTTCATTTCCTCCTGAAGCAATTTTAAAAACTCCTTGAACACCAGTATAATTATGCTCTTTATAAACTTGTGCAATTCTATTTGCAAATCTCCAAAAGTCCCAAGTTTTACCTGGTTTTATAATTCTAATTGATTTAAGAATATGCTTTTTTGGAGCAGACTCTTGATCCCAATTATGACTTAAATTTTTAATTCTCCACCAGACTTTTCTTCCCTCATAATTTTCAACATACTGAGATACATTTTTCATCCAATATTGGGTTCCAGCATTCGAACTCATATTACTATTGAACCAACCTATATCTTTATATCCTTGTATTCTTTCGTATTTCCCTTGATCTGGTCCATCCATGATTTTGTAAGTTGAAATTGCCGTCTCCGCAGAATTGTTGTATTTTTTTGTTTTTTGAGCAGCGGCTTTTTCAAAATCACCAGACATTCCCCTTTTGACTTCAACTTTCCCACTGATCCAGTATTCCCAATTAGGATTAGACTGAGCACTTAAAGTGAAAGTGAAAGAAAGTACTAGAATTGTAAATAGTTTTCTCATTTTGATTGATTTATGATTAATAATACCTCTAATATATAGAGAATGGGGTTTATTTCCCAACACACTACAAACTTTCCCCAAACAACTCCCCACTAAAACCACCACACAGGAATCTTATGTTAAGGCATTGATGTCAATAGATTAGAAAGGATTTGGATTGTGTCCGATGGTAGAGTAGATAATCTCTAGATTTGATAGTATTTCAATCTAGAAATATTACATTAAATTGATTTGGATTAATTCATCTCATTATAAATCCATTCCACAAAGAGTTCTGTATTTATTTTTGCAGTATTATTAACATTTAAAAATGGTGTTTTTGAATTAAAGTGTGCTTTAAAAAATTCCGAAAACATATATGCTGATATTTCGTTTGGATGATCAAGTCCCCTTTCAATAGGGAATGAATTTTTATAAAACTCGAGCTCAAATAATGGTTTAAATATTAATTCTGAATTAAATTTAGAAACATAAAATCCATCTCCTTTCTTTTCAATTTCAAATGCTACATCTTCAAAATGTTTTCCCATTGCAGGTATATCTATGTTCTTTTTAAGTAATGTTCTTATCCAGAAATATTTGCCATCCTTGTTTTGATCTGGAACAATCCACTCAGCTTGTGGAGCATCAGGATTTGATACTTGATTAATTATTATTTGTTTCTCATCATGTACAATCTCATTCACAAAATTCCATTTAGTTGTATATAGACTAGTAAATTTAGTAGGAAAAGTACGCTGTAGGGAATGCATTTGCTCATGAACTAAAAGACCCCCAAGTGATGTAACTAGTTTGGCTTCACTCTCTTCTGACATTTGATCACTCCATTCTTTAGAAAGCTTGTCAAGATATGCCTGACTTAATATTATGTACGTTCCCCTGGTATGTGCAAATCCACCACAAAGCCAATTTTGAATTTTAATAAATCTCCAAGGCTGTTTTGCCATTAGATTTATATTATTATCAAGTAGCCAAGTATTCGTTTTATTTACTACAAACGAAAGTATACTTTTCTCATTTTTAGTAAATTCTAATACTGCAGATGAAAATTTTTCTTTAGCAAAAATTCTTGCAGAGTCAATATTGTCAGGTGATTTTTCCTGAGTAAAAGTTGTTATTTCACGCTTTTGTAATTTTGAAAAATAGGGCTCAAAAGTTTCGTCTAATATGGCGATACTTGCCTGTTTTTTTGTTAAAAAACTTATTCTTGAATGAACTAACGGACTCTTGTAAATTTCATTTATTTGATATTTAGTTAGGCTGTTTTTAGGGTCAATTCTATCTTTAAAATTGCCCTCCCCTTGAATATTTGGTGTGTTGTCATTAACATTTTGGTCATCAATTGAATGCTTTAATCCTAAATTATGTCCAATTTCGTGAGCAACAACAAATGCCTCCATGTACATTTTTTCATCATCATTATACTCGTTCCCTTTTCCCAGGCTTATAAAAATTAAATTACCATTCATTAGCCCTCTTCCTGTTGGTCCATTGTTACCATCTATTGCATTAACAAAAAACATATTTACAATGTCATTTTGACCTCTTAAAATTTTTTCTTTACCAGCAATTTTAACTATACTATCAAGATTAATTTTTCCATCTCTTGCTTTACTGTTATTAAAATAAATTGGTTCTAAAAAATGAAAATCTATATCTGCTCTAGAATAGGCTTTGTTAATTAGTGATGAAGAAAGTTCATGTCTGGCAGGTTTGTCTCCACTATCTGATTTTGTTATTATGGGTTGAATAATTACAACTTTTGAAGTTAATTCATCCTGCTTTAAACGTGAACAATTATTCAACAATATAAAAGTAATGAGCAAACATTTATTTAAATAAAATTTCATCTTTAGTCTTAAGAATGTTAAGTTAAGGTTTTAGGGGTAAAGAAAAAATCGATGAGATAATTTTGAATACATATCTGAGATAAAGTGATCAGACAATTAAAAAACTGGCCTAGAGATTTAGGAATGAACCTCATCATATTAAAAGCTTTGCCTTAACAACTGCCCCCTAAAATCACTACGAGTAAATCTAAGCTTAAGGCAATGATATCTGTGGATAGTAAGGGATTTGCATTATCCATTAATGTGAAAGAAAAACCCTCCACTTGGGAGGGCTTTTATCTGATATATATCACTATTGCATAGCTCTTATTACAGGAGCTCCAAGTATTCCTGAAACACAATATTCATTCGTTAACGCAACTAATTCTGAAAACATTTCCTCTCTTTGTTGCCCCAATT
>Ga0228662_1000382_pt1 | contig 22729 bp, 27 predicted proteins | sample 76DmetaG_FD_183173 | JGI IMG/M metagenome (GOLD analysis project Ga0228662, IMG submission 183173) | Seawater microbial communities from Monterey Bay, California, United States - 76D | ecosystem: Environmental > Aquatic > Marine > Coastal | place: USA: California | collected 2016-11-10
CTGCCGAGTTTTGTCATGATATTTAAAATATTAATTGCTACTTTACTTTCGGTTTTTTGGTTTACAAAGGATCTGGATTTTAACTTGTTGCCTATAATGGCTTTATATCGATACATCGCATTTTCTGCTTTAGCACGCCGGCCATAATCTGTATTCTTTTGCCATCGCTTTCGCCCTTGTTCAAGCAAACGAATATTATCTATTCTTAATTTAGAATCATCAGGCATTTCTGCTCTAAATCCAAGATTAGGCGGTATTACGGATTTGATTACAACACCGTTGCCGTGCTTATCTTGGTGAGCAGCTAACGCTTGATATACAGAGGGTTGATCATAAGCTCCATCAGCTAATACTGTATCTATTGGGCTTTCAATCTCATTTAATAAAGTTTCCATTGTTGCGCTATCGCTAGTAAGGTGACTCGTTAGTTCGGAGCTGATTATAGAGCCATCCTCATCGTCTATACCAATATGTAATTTTCTCCATGATTTTCTGGTTCTTAGCAAGTATTTTTCTTCTTGCCATTCTTGTTCGCCGTAGATCTTGAGTCCTGTACTATCAATCGCTACAACTAACGGCTTATCCTTGGTTTTAAAAGACTTGGAGATTTTAATCTTGCCAGATCTCCTGGAAATAGTAGTGTGATCAGGCACCTGTAGATCAAGTTGTAATAGCTTGATTATTGACTCCACAAAACCTTCAGTTTGTCGCAAGCGTTGTTTGTATACTAATCCTAAAGTAACACATGTCTCAATCGCCAAATCAGAGTACGTAGCTGGCCTACCTCGCTTTCTATTCTTTGCTATGTCGATATTATTCCAGCCGGCAATAGACTCCTCTGAAAACCAAATCGTTAAGCTGCCACGATTCTTTAATGCTTGATCGTACTCTCGACTATTGCTAATTTTGTATTTCGCTTTCTCAAATTTATGACGGTGTGGATCTTGTAATTTGTTTGGCATAATCACTCTAAAATGACTGATTATAACTCTTTTATTTTACTATTTATACCAATTTTGCATTAATTAAAAAAACTTATTTTATTCTAAAACTGATTTATGCAACAAAGCCGTTAAGCAAGTAGCAGCAGAAGATGAATGGTGTGCAGAGGCGTATATGGAAACAGATTATTCCAATCTGAGCAAAGATGATTTCGTTAAGACAATAAAGAACTACGTGGCTTTTCAATTTTTACATCAAACAGAAGGGAATAAAGATGACATTAGTTGCATTAAATAGGATTTTTAAAACAAAATATGGTGGCGCATTTTCTAAAATGCCTGATTACTCAGTTGGCAACACGCCAGTTATTAAATCACAAGGTGCAAATAATGGTGTTATTGGGTATTTAGATATTAAGCCAAATTTTCATAATATAATCACCATTGCCCGAACGGGTAGTGTTGGAGCAACTTTCTTTCACCCTTATCCATGTTATGCCACAGATGATTGTATTGTACTGGAAGCAAAGATTAAACTAACAGAAAGGCAGATGTTATTTTATGCCTATTTAATAAGAAAGGAATCAAAAAGATATAACTACAGTAGAAAGGTGACACCTAATAGATTGAATTCTACTTTAATCTTCTCTCCAGGTGATATTCCAAATTGGGTAAATAACACACCTAATCTTGATATGCCCCCGAATTCTTCTATCACAGAAGCAGATATTAGTATTAACCAAAGGACATGGAAAGAATTTATTATAGGTGATTTATTCACATGTAGTATCGCAAAATCGTATGATTTTGGGAACATTAACAATACAACTATACCTAATAAAACTATACGGTTTATTGGGCGGACTCAGTTTAATAATGGGTTAACTAGCCATATTGAATATAAAAATGATTTTATCGTGCAATCAGCAAACACTATTAGCATTGCAATGGTTGGCGTAAGTGGTGTTAGTTTTTACCAAAGTAATGCATATATTTGCTCTCAAAATATACTAGTTTTAGAAAATAACAATGTTATAAACCCATATATCGCAATGTTCTTGACAACTGTTTTTAACTTAGAGCGGTTTAGATTTTCATATGGTAGGACACTACAAAAAAACTACTGGAAACAACATACAATTAAATTGCCATCAATTAACGGCAACCCAGATTGGCAATTCATGGAAGATTATATAAAATCCCTACCCTATAGTAGTAATTTGTAATACAAAATAATATAATTATGCTCCAACATCATGACAACCCCGCTCCCTCTCAAGCCAATAATGCTGTAACTCACGAAGCTAACACTATACCAAAAAACAAAATATTGAACTGGCTATATTCAACAGATCGGCACGTATCTATAGAAAAATTAGGCTCATGGCTTGAAAATAACACCGATGGCCAGTATAAGTTAGTCAAAAATAACATAAATAAAGACTGTGCATGAGTGAAGAATCTACACTAAGCCTTGGCGGTAAATTATCAGCCGAAACACAGAGTAAATTGCAAGAACTAGCAACTAAACCAAAGGAGGCAACAATTGAAGCCCATAAGGTTAATAATGCCAATGTAAAAAATGATAGTAAATCCGCTACAGCAGAAAAACCTACACCAAAAGCAAAAGAGCTAAACAAAAAACATCAAGCTATTGAACTCCACAAGAAGCAAATAGAACAGGCAAAGGCTCTATATAAACAGCATTTTACTCATTTTAGTAAGTTACATCCAAAATGTTTTAGTCAAACACCAAAGCCTCTTGAGGTCGGTATTAATAAAGCAATGCTTGAAGAAGAAAATAAAAAACCAGAAGAGAAAAGGCTAAGTAAGACAACTATAAGCAAGTTCCTGAATAAATATACTCGCAGCGTAGCCTATAAAGAATCCTTACAGTCTGGTAGTGCTAGAATCAATCTGCAAGGCGAAGAAGTAGATAAAGTTACGACTGAACATGCAGAATTTGCTAAAAAATCTCTTGAAGAATGGAGAAGCAGGAGAGCTAAACAGAATAATAACAGGCATAAACCGCAGAAATAAGCCAGTCTACCGAAAGGTGCACTGTGCACCTCGATGACGAAATTACAATAAAAGAAAAGCCTAAACAGACCCTAGTGCCGAAAGGCGCGTTCGGGAAAAGCCAGCGTATAAAACAATTACAGGCATTTATTCAAAGAAAACTTTACCCAGAAGCAACTAAATGCTATATGATACAAGAGTTATGGCCTAGCGATTGTAATGAATTCCAGCTAGGCCACCAATTAAACTAATTAAGGAAATTATCATATGAACAAATCAGAGTTTGTAAAACATGTCGCCAATCAACATAGCATTACTCAAGACGAAGCTAATAAAGTAATTGATACTTTTACCAGTAGCGTCATCTCCGCTCTAGGTGAAGGTAATGAAATACAGCTAGTTGGCTTTGGTAATTTCTCGGTATCAGAAGTTGCAGCAAGAGCAGGACGTAATCCAAAAACTGGTGAGGTTTTGCAGATTGCAGCATATAAACAACCTAGGTTTAAGGTTGGACAGAAATTGAAGAACGCTGTTAATAAGTAAATTCATGATATTATTTTGAGGATACCATTATGCAATACGACTATAGATACCTTAAACAAAGCACCAGAAGCGCAACTGAATATGATGAGGGCTTGCGTAAGTATTTCCTTAAAATATATCAACTAATGAGCGCAGGGCTTGCAATTACTGCCATTGCAGCCATAGCAGTTTTTACATTACCTACACTTACTAATTTAATGTTTTCTACAGATGGATACGGGCATTATATGGGCTTAACTGGCTTTGGCTGGCTGATAAGTTTTGCACCACTAGGAATTTCTTTATATTTTGCCTTTGGTTACGACAGGATAAGTGCAGAAAATGCACAAATACTATTCTGGATATATGCTGCTCTTGTTGGCATGTCTCTAGCAGCACTGGGGCTAATATATACAGGAGCGTCAATAGCTAGAACATTCTTTGTCTGCTCTGCTATGTTTGGAGGCATGAGTCTATATGGATATTCAACTGGTAAAGATTTAACAGGCTTAGGTTCATTCTTGTTTATGGGATTAATAGGACTTATGCTGACTTCTATAATCAATATATTCTTACAAAGCCCAGCTATAGAATACGCATTATCAGTAATTGGGGTGATTATTTTTACAGGACTAATTGCCTATGATACGCAGAAGCTAAAGAATATTTACTATAGTGGGCATGACGCTAGTGGTAAAGTTGGAATCATGGGAGCATTTACTCTATACCTTGACTTTATCAATTTGTTTGTATTCTTAATGAGATTCTTAGGAGTAAAAAGAAATGACTGAAATAGTAGAAGCTGCAAAGCTCCAGCAAATTATCAACAAAATTGAAAATATAGAACAAGGATGCCTAGAAAATGCCGACTTGCTCAAGGACGCATTCAATGAAGCTAAAGCAATGGGCTTTGACGTAAAGATCATTAAGCATATGCTCAAGCTAAAGAAGAAAGATAAGGAAGCTCTTGCAGAAGAGGATAGCCTTATAGAACTGTATCGTGGTGCGCTGGGTATTTAAAATTTCTATTCAGTAAACGTCTTAGAAAATCCAGAAGCGTATTTTGCAGAATTTGAAGATGACATTTTAACAAAACAAGGCAGCAAAATAGAGCAGCAAAAAGAACGCATTGACGCAGCAAGTGACATAAAAGTGGGCAGCAAAAATGTTGCCTCAACGCAGCAAAAATGCAGTGCTAGCGCAGCAAAAATGCTGCCTTGTGGCCATCCACTACTATTATATATAAAAAAACTAATATATATAATAAATAAAAAAACTAATGTCGATGTGGACATTGATTTATACATGCTCATAAAGTCCATGAATTGGAGCAGTCTTTTTTCTCAAAATACTCCAGAACAAATTGAAGCATTTTCTCAATTCATAGCTAAGAAATCTCCTTTTTATTTTTACAGTCAAGAAGACTCACAAGAAGCCTTTAGAGATTTACACAAAATAGATACCATGGACAGATTAAGAACAAGCTATTTATCCAACATTAAATTGTCCTCACCAAACTTGCCAAAAGAAATGCTTGAAGAAGTTGATAAAGAAAATGAAGCACAAGCAAAATACTTACTGGAAAATACTCACAAATTTTTTTCCTAGAGTGTATAAACTTTTGAACAAGAACCAAAACGCCAGAACTCGTGGCAACGTTATTTTTTGGTTGGCAAAGGAACTCTCAGTATTTTGTAACGCTGTACTTTAAATTACAACATTTGAGTTTGCAGAAACAATATTCACTTTTCTTTTGATACCAATTATAGCCATTAACGCATTATAAGGGTATTTTTAGAAGCATTTAGTATATACGTAGTACGAAACCTAGCACGAGCAAAATAAGCTACTCCTGACGCTTCTATGACTCTTGCTCTTTCATTCCACGCACATATTTATACAAAGTCGGCTTTGAGATCCCCACAGTCTCGCATATTTGCTTGATTGAGTGCTTACGTCCGTTATACAGATCAACTGCCAGCTTTCTCTTGTTTTCGTTTAGCTTCAAAGGCCTTCCCCCTTCTCTGCCTCTAGCACGTGCTGCCTCAAGCCCCGCCTTAGTTCTCTCTTTGATAAGGTTATGCTCAAATTCTGATAAAGCACCAAAAATGTGTACAAAGAGCTTGCCTGTTGAGGTACTGGTATTAATTCCTTCGCAAATACTCTCAAAGCCTATATTGTTCTGTGCAAACCATTCAGTCCAGCTAATAAGGTCTTTTAAAGAACGACCAAGCCTATCTAGTCGCCATACAACGAAAGTATCGCCAGAACGCAAAGTATGCTCTTTAGCTTTTAGTAATTCTTCTCTATTAGCAATTGAGCCACTAGCTTGTTCTGTAATTATTTTTCCGCAACCAGCTTTCTTGAGTGCGTCAATTTGCGAGTCTAGATTTTGAGTAATTGTTGATACTCGGGCATAGCCTATTTTCATAAAAACCTCTAAAAGTAAAATAAGGGTCTAAAGGCTTATATAGTTATCGTAGAAATATTGCCAGTAATTCTTTACTCTTGGCTTGCTGGTTGGTTCATTTTTTTAGTTGAGTGTAAAATTTATACAAAGATACGACCGTTTTTATTACTTGAAGTTTGTAATGGGTACGAGGGTATTTTTTTTCTTGCAAAAATAGTTTTGGCTGAGTATTCTTTGTTTGGGTTTATTATGTAGAAGATATAAAGAATTACAGAAGCCAATACGACTTAATAGTTGTTTTGGCTTCATTTTTTTTTGTACCAAGCTTAAGCAGACAAAGCCGTTAATCCAATATACCAAGTAATACGATCTATTACCTCACAAATCCCATCAAGCAGTTGTTTTGTAACTATGCTTAAAAATGTTCGCTTCTTGGCTGTGTCCTTGTCTACTTTCACAGTATAAGAATAATGCCAGTGTTCTATATTAACTTGATTACTAGGCGTTAGTTTTTTTCTTGTAGTAGATATCATATGCTCGCCACTAAGAGAAACAGACAGGGTTATTTTCTTATTGGTATGAACCTCACTGACCAGCTTTTTTATTTTGTCCTGTTTGCTCATGAGTAGAGTCTTTAAATCCTCTTTGCTTAAGTATGAGTTTGTAGTTTTTGGGGTGGTTTTTAGGTTCTGCATTATTTACGTATTTACTTATAACTTTATATATTTATTAGCTTATTTATTCATATACTTATATAAAGAACTCTTTACAAGGTCAGTAAGAGTCATATCATTATCTATAGCAAACTTTTTTATCTCTTTATGAAAACTCTTAGGTATATTCATATTGATTTTTACAGTCTCTTCTTCTTGTAGATTATTTAATATTTTTTCCTTGTTTGCGGATGGTCTACCTGATTTTAACATGCTCATATTATTTCCTTAATTTCGTTGACAATGTTAGTAATTTCAACAATAGCCTCATTGCTTTGGTTCATCTCAAAAACAGACTTACCTTCTGCTGCCGATTTGGCGTATATTATTCTCTGTGAGGTGCTATTTTTTAATGTAGGTAACTCATAGCCTTGCAGAGCTTCAACTACTTCTTTGCTCAAAGTAGTGTTGGCAATTTTTCTACTTATGCAAAAATAAGCCTTAGGTTTGTCGTCGTTTAACATGCGCCTTTGCTTTATCACATCCACTAGGTCAGAGGACGCCCAAATATCATACGGCGATGGCTGCACTGGTACTATAACAAGACTTGCACATTTTATTGAAGATATAGCCATATTAGATAGTTGAGGCGCACCATCTATTACAACCCAGTCAAATTGACTACCTATCTTAACAATATCTTTATCTATTGTTGGTCTATCCATAGCTATTACAGGAATATCATTATCTCCAGACGAATGCCAATCTCTAGCTGAACCTTGTGGATCGCTGTCTACTAACAAAACCTTTTCGCCATCTAAGTGTAATTTACAAGCAATATTAGTAGATAGCGTAGTCTTACCAACGCCTCCTTTCTGATTTAGAATTGCTATAATCTTCATAGCCTTATTTACACATAAACTTAATTACTTATATAAGTATTACTACATATCAACATATAAGTAAATGCCTATTTAAGTAAATACGTAACTAAGCAACACCACTAAGCACATTGTTGATCTCTACTTGGGCTTGCATTTGGTATGTAAGTATTGCACTTGCATCCCCTTTGGTTATTTTACGTACACCTTTAAATTGTGGTGGTAGCCATTTCCTTTGTTTATCAGTTGGCTTCGTACGCCTCCAACCTGCAAACTTGGTCGCTGTATCATTGGTTTCGTGCGTATTCATAAAGTCATTACCACAAGCTAGAGCCTGTAGCTTATTTCCCCTGTGTAATATTGTTGTATCTACTACTGGATCGGTTTTTGATTTACTGCCACCTATAGCTATCCACTTACCATCATACTCAAGAACGCAGCACCAGACTTCAAAGCCAGCTGCCATTCTTGCTTTATTCGGGAGGCGTAGATCAGTCCATATAAAGTGCGATTTCTCTAGTAAGTTTATTTCCGCCATAACAAAACGCTCTAACACTCGTTTCTCTTTGGCGATCTTTTGCTGCTCTTCTGCTTCTTCTATATCTACATTGCATAAAGGACAAACCTCTGCATTTGCTGGAATCTGCTTTTTGCAATCAGGGCAAGAACTGGCTTCTTTTCTATTATCTTCACTCTCTAACTTTAAGTCTTGCTCCAAGCTGCCATGTAAAATAGTTGAAATACCAAAATCTAATACGATGCAGTCTTCTTTTTCAATGTTTGGATATAAGCTAGCGTCAATTGTCCTAAGACCTCTACCTATCATTTGAATCATGGTGGACTTGTAGGAGCTACAACGGAGTAGTACAACACATGAGATAGGTGGATAATCCCAGCCTTCTGTGAGAATAGCCACATTTACTAACACCTGTATTTTCCCAGTCTCTAAATCAGACAAAGCTTGTTCTCTTGATTCTTTATCCATTAAGCTGGTTACTAGTTCTGCTTGTACGCCTGCATTTTGAAAAGCCTCAGTTACATTTGAGGCGTGCTTTATGTCGGAGCAGAATACAACTGTTTTTCTATCACCAGCTTTTGCCCGCCATTCTTCAACAACTCTTGTATTGAGCGGTACAGTATCAAGAATATCTGCTATTTCCTTATCGTTGTAATCAGAACCTTTACGAACGCTTATAGCTTCTAACTTCTTGCCAGTTTCGCCAGTATCAACTCTGTAAGTAATTGGCGGTACTAAATGCCCGCTAGATATTAATTCAATTAAACTAATTTGATCGGCGCAATTACTGAATATTACGCCAATATTATTTTTATCACCACGCATTGGAGTAGCAGTTACTCCGAATATTTTAGCATTAGGATTATTTGTAGTAACACAATCTATAACCTTTCTATATGTTTCAGCGGTTACATGATGGGCTTCGTCTATGACTACTATATCAAATTTTGGCAATGCTTTTAATGCCTTGGGTCTGCTTAATGACTGAACCATACCAAAGACAACTGAACCACTAGCGTCTTTGCAATCGCCGTTAAATAGAGAAGTATCAATATTTGGAGCTACTTTAGAAAACTTGCTTTGATTCTGATAGGTAATCTCGTCTCTATGAGCTATGACTAAAGCCTTTTCTATAATACCCTGCTCCAATAAATTCTTGATCACAGCAGATAGGCATATAGTCTTTCCTGCACCAGTAAAAGCAACGCCAACAGTATTACCATGCTCTTTTAAGGCAGCAATGCATTTGTCTACAAATTCAATTTGTCTGGGTCTTAGTATCATTTTTCAATTTCTCCATTATCTCAAGCAAATGGCATGCGTCTTTTATGTTCAGAACCTTAAGAGAAAGAATCCCATGGTATATAGCATCTATAATAGCTTGACGTTTATCTGGGTTCTCGGCGTCAATTTTAATGCTGAGTAAAGTTGATTGCGGGATTAACTCCTTGATATACAATTCCACTGCCCACGGCTCGTCTCTATCTATTGCAGCATCAAGAATTTCTAACGATTTCTTGATATTGCCAAACTTAAGATTTTTGAGTAATTCTTTAGAAGCTGCTGTCTTATCGTTTAAAACTCCCTTGGGTCTCCCTTTAGGGTTACCACTCTGACCTTTTTTGAATGAGCCGCTATGTATTTTTGACATAACAACCTCTAAACTCTATCCAGTGCGAGTAAAAGCAATTCTTCATTTACTGACTTGCAGTATTTATCAATGCAACGCTGAGTGCTGAGATTGATATTATCCATATCGCCATTTGTATTAAGCGTTTTACTAGCATGCTCCTTTAGAGAAAAAAATACTTTTCTACGGAGTTTTGCAACTTTGGGATTATCTTTAATAATTTCTGGGAAGGATAAAATGATCTTGTCCGCTTCCGCTAATTCTGGATTAGTTGTAAATAATTCCTCAGCTATTAGTTCAGACACAGCATTTCTATAACGGATTACACTATTACCTAGTTTTAAGATATCAGGTGCGATGTGCTTTATAGGCTTTTGTAAATTTATTCCTATTGATTTTGGCTCTACTCCTATATCACCAGTTACTTTAGCGATTAGCTTCATAACTTCTGATTGGCAGCCTAAAATATTATGGCTCATAAGGAACTTAGCCTTTTCGTTTACCACTTTTTCTAGTTCAGTGTAGGACATAATAGCCACTCCACAAGTTCTTAATAAATGCGCTGCTTCACTTGGATTGCTTATATAATTTTTCATTATGCTACCTCTGGTAATTGATTTAATAATTGGTATTTCTCTAAACGTTCGGCTCGCTGTATTTGAGTATAGACTTTCTTAATACTAGAATCGCCAGAATCAACTTGCGCTTTTTGTTCTTCTGTGCCTTTGCGTTGGATGGCGTCGTATTGTTCTGCCGTAGCTCTACTTACCCCTGCTTTTTGAGCTAGTTTTTCTAAGGTTTTTCCTTTTTCTTCCGGTGAGCTTACTGGTAGGCTAGCCGGTGTATCAGTAGTATCATTTTGAAATTGCTTCAAATTAGACAAGTTTGACTGACGCAGTTTAGCCTTCTCAGCCTCTATCTCCTTAAACCTATATGCCAGCTTCATTCTGGTCTCTATAGGCAAATTACGACGATTGAACTGGTTATTGATCATCCACAGCTTAACATCAGCTTCGGTTTCAAATTGCAATTCTTGCATACAATTTTCTTATTAATTGAACATAGTTATATTATACCATAAAAACCAGTCTTTGTATACTGTTCAAGGTATTTTTAGTAGCTTTTTTTACTGTTTTTATGTGGCGTGATCAGTATGTTTTTATAGCAAATGAATAGAACCGCTTTTTTGTAATTTTTATTTTTCTTGTTTCGAGGCAATCCACTTTTCACATAACTTAGAAGCTTTATCAAAAGATAAATTAGTCTGCTGATAGATTGGTGTAGCAGTCTCCCACTCCTGTTCCTGACAAATAAGTATGTATTCCAGTTCATTACTTATCTTATGCCTTTTTAAAACAGACTCAACAAATTCAGCCCCTAATTTTTCAGCATTAAGAGGTATTATGCCTTTAGTCCCAACGCTTTCAACATCATCTACACCTTTTTGGTATATAGGAGTTTTCTTTCCTAAGCTTTTGTAAGCTCTGTCTACTGAAATTTCGCCTTTTCTGAGTCGGTCTATAGTTGCATCAGTAGCTTTTTCGTATAATTTCTTTGCTTTATAAAGAGTTCCATAACTATAACCAACTTTTTTAGCAGCCTCTTCTAAAGCACGACGTTCACGACTTTTTTCATCCCGAGATGTCAAATCTGACATCTCGGTAGACTGGCTTGTTTCTGCCGTTTGTGGCGTGTCAGAATTTTGCTTTAGGTTAGCCAATTGACGTTCCTTACCCCGAATTATTTTTTGCTCTGCGATTTTTAAACCAACTTCTATCATCTCAGGAGCAGTATAATTTCTTTTGCCAATCTGGTTGTATAGCATCCATAGCTTGATATCAGCATCGGTGTCTAAAGATTTTAACTTAAAAAATTTGTACTCAATATTATGCTTACGGCATATTTTATATCTATTATGCCCGTCAATAATGGTATGGTCTTCCAATACGGTAATCGGCTCACGGCAACCATCCTTTCTTATGTTCTCTTCTAAAGCTTCAAATTCGTCTTCCGTAAGAGGTCTAATAAGATTCTTAAATTCTTCATTTATTTTTAATTCTTGCATATAAAATTCTCGTATTAATTAATATGCAAATACATATACAGCATAAGAAACTATATTTGTATTGAATTCTATGCATTAGCAACCGCATCAAGCTTCTCTTTAAGCTCTCTATTTTCTCGCTGTAATTCCATTATATTATGCGCTCCAAGTAGCTTGTCGGATATTTCAAGGCATTCCGCCAATGAGGGTTTATTTTCTGGTGTATCTTCTTTTGGTTGTAGGGATATTAATTGCTGCTTGACTTGTGCCACGTCAAGAATCTGCTTAATTTCCGCTAAAGTAAGATTGCCTTCACGCATTTCAGAAATTACAGTGTTTATAATATCCACAGGAGCGGTATCATCAGGAATATTGAATTTGACTTTAGGATCTTCTTTACCCCAACCAGCTTTAGTCTGTGCATAGAACTTTGCTGCTTGGAACTTCAATTGTAATTGAGCAGTATCTTCACCATCATATTGCATGAACTTCATTAGAATATTCCCTGCATGACCATGGGCTTTGGCTACCCCCCGCTTGTAAGCTCTAAAAACATGATCATTTCTATTCTTTAAATTATGAAATGAAGCCTCGCTAATACCAAAATAATCAGCTATTTTTGTAATAGGTAAAAATGCAGCCAGAAGCTCAACGTCTCTGATCTGCTGTGCGTCTAATTCAATTTGAGGACGTCCCCCTTTATTCTTGGTAGTATTTTCAGTCATAGAACAATTTATTTAATTAATTTCTATTATACCACATCTAAATTTTTACTGAATGAATGGAATGTATGGGTTTTTCTGCTATGGTGATCTACATAACGGCTAGGGTCTGTGCGATATATGGGTAAGTGCAAAATCCGCCATCGTATCTTGAGGCCGATAAAAGAAAGAACATGCTAGCATTCTTTTTAGAGGCTAAAAAAAAGCATTCCACGCTTTCCCCAGAAGGCGGGGAAATGCTCTTAAGATACTATTAAGTATCTATTAGGAAAAATGCCCCTCTAGAGCCCTATTGAAGACTGGGCTTCAAAAAAACGATTTGCCGGTTAGTGTACGTTTTTTGGTGTTTTGTTGCCGGTTAGTGTACGTTTTTTGGTATTTCTTGCCGGTTAGTGTACGTTTTTATCTAACAGGAGTAAATTTTTTTATACTTATTTAACTAAAAAATACAGTAATTAATTGCTACCATACTGTTAGGATTTGGACTTACTGATTGCAGTTCTTGATTTTATAGGCTTTATATGGGTATTCATTAAATCTACATACTCTTTTGTAAAATCATATTTGATATAAAGGTTTATAAAAGTATTAAAATCATCGTTCTCAATGAGTTCTAGTTCTTTATCATTAAGAGGTTCTCCTTTAGCTTTACAATACTCCCAGCGTATTTGTTCCTCTAGAAAATGCATATCCCTATTAAAAGCTTGAACCACATCTCTTTTTTTCTGCTGTGATTTTTCCCAATCTTTTAACTTAGGACATTCTTTGAGAAGGCTTTTTATGGAAATAACATTATTATGATTCTTATTAAAATTAATACGATCATACTCTGTTATTTTTCTACCTAAGGAATAACTATTAGGATTTGTTTTAAAATTACATTGTAAAACAACAATGGGCATCAACATTCTTTTCATGTTATTGGAGCTTAACATGTCATAAAATTTGTCACCTAACGTTGTAATCATCTCTCTATTTTTAATATCATAATCCTGACACAAGCGCATTTCTTTGCATTCATCAGATTTTACGCCCTTTTGAGATTGATATGATACTGAACACCTATAAAATATATCTAAATCTGTTCTTAATTGCTTTCGTGCATGCCTTACACTGTCCAGATTACACATTTTCATATAATCTCTTACTTTTATTTTTATTGCTTTATTTGGGGTAAAACTTTCAGAAAATTTTATTAAAATAATATCAATCATCCTAAAGAAAGAAGCACGCAGATCTTTTACTGACAAATCGCTATATTGATGAATATATAAAGTAAAAGAACCCCTTGCTAATTTTGCATGACCGGTAATGTTATCGATCTCAATACCATCAGATACAAAGGTTCTTGACATATTATTAGTAACATTGTTCTGCACCAACCATTTATGACTTTGGCTTGCTTGATTGTGTTTTATATCTAATTCAGTTTTTAAAAGGTCAGACGGCATCGTTATCGGGTTTTAATATTTTAATTATGGAATTAATTTTGTGCTGTTTAAATAGATGAGGCAAAGACTCTTTTGCTTGTAATATACAAGGCTCTGTCGGTTCTAAATCCACAATGTTGAGTTTTGGGAATATTTGATTTGTCAGCATTTTTTTTACTTTCCTTATGTCCTTATCCCCAGTTAATATAGATTTTAACTTTTTTACATCGTTATTCAAACGCATCAAAGTATGTTCAAAATGTTCTGTTTTTACAGTAAAAACATTTTGTATTTCTACTATGTCAAAAAAATCAGCAAACAATTCAACCGCAGTATTGAACGTCATAACACGAGCTAAACATATTCTCAGAGCGTCTCTTGAAACAGATAAATAATGTTGAAGAGTGAAATTTGTGTTGTATTCATCAAAAACAGAAAGGGACTTTATTATAGAATCCAGTTGAGTATTAGCATTCTTGACAGCTATAATTTGTTCAGCATAAATTGTCTGCTGCAATCTATTTTTAACTTCAGATAGTAAGTGATATGCCTGATATGAGTTAGCTCTCGCAGCATTATAACTAATGTGCAACCAGTTAATAAAAGTTTTATAACATTCAAAATGTTCAGAATCTTCTTGGCTTTTAAGTTTGGAGCATAATATTCTAATATCTTGATCTGTAACAAGGCTTTTATTTTTGTAAACAATTGATAACTCTTGCAGCAAAAAAATTCTGCCTACTTCATCACCTGTTAGGCTATCTTTTTTTAACAAAGAAGTAATATCAAATTCCATGTTCGTTTATCTAATTATAAGGTGTCTATTTCCTGTATTTAAGCTAGATGTATATTCAGGGCTAATTGCTTGACTTGCTTTAATCATTGAATTTACTATATATTGCTTAAAACAAAGATCAACTTATCGCACAAATAACCCTTATCTTTTTTTTGTTACCCAGAATTAAAAACAGCGGAGTATTTTTTATTACATTCACTAAATACATTAAACATAGGGTAATATTGATATTCTATTGTTGACCCAGTTTCTCCATTCCTATTTTTTAATATTTTTAATTCTATTTCTCTAGGGTAAGCTTTCTTCGCTGCATCGACATCAAAATTTTTATTACCTGCTCCTTTTAACTGCAAACCTATTAGAACATCGGAACTATATTCAATAGCTCCACTTTCTTTAAAAGCATCCATGGTTATTGACTCCTTATAACTTGCACGATTTAAGCTACTGACAACAATTACTGGAGTTTTAAAATCCCTACTTATACGTTTCAGCTCTAAAACTGCCTTATCCGTATTTTGTTTGTCCGTGGCTTTTGGATTATCTGGGGCTATTATCTGTAAGTAGTCAATTATTAGTATAGGCGTATTGCCAGTAAATTTTATGTGCTCTTCTATAAAAGACTTAATTTTTTCTACACCTATATCTCCTATTCCTTCATGTATATATAGATTCGAAGAATACGCTTTGTAGTTATCAGTAGCAGACTGTATTACTTTTTTATCTTCTTCTCTGTAGTTATCATATCTACGACCATCTAAAATACCTCTTATAGTTTTTGCATTTCTTGTGTCTATGTCATGCTCAGCACAATGTAATGACGTTTCTCTACTAATACTCTTACCCATTAATTCATATTTGGACATTTCTAACGAACAATAAAGCACGTCTTGGCCTTGCTTCGCTAAGTGGTCTGCAATCTGTAGTATAAAAGTTGTTTTACCCAAAGAACTTATTGCTCCTATTGCATAAAGCCCCTCAAACAAGCTATTTCCTAATTTATCATCTAATTGCTCAAAGCTTGTAGAAATATATTTTTTCCCTCGTCTAGATTGTATATAATCTTGAAAATCACTAATTGCAGAATACGCAGTAATCTTTTGGTATTCCTGCCTTGCGATCTCTTCTGCTTCTATGCTAGCCTGTAAATTAATATCGATCTCTTCTTGTAAAGAATGTATAGCAGTAGTTGCTTTTTCTACAAAAAGTTTTTTTTCATTTTGTAAAAATTCATTTGCATCTTTATAATTATGATAAATATCTTCTGGGGTAAAATACTTAATATTTATTTTTGTTAGCTTATCTTCTAAACGTGCGCTTGCTTCTTTTCCTGCATTGTCATTATCTAAGGCAATTACAAGAGGTGATTTAGCATTGAATTTTTGAAGAGCATTACAAAAGATATCAACATATGACGTACTACCAACGCTTACTGCATTAAATCCAAGCTCTAGAAAACTTAAAGCATCAAGTTCGCTCTCTACAACAAAACAAGGTTTATCTTCTGTGGTTGCCTCTATATTAAAGATTCTTACCTTACCTATTTTGAGTTTTTGATTTGTTTTTACATTTATTGCTGTGTAGTGATCTATACTAGCTGGGATTATTAATCTTGGTGAGGGGTAACTAGGTTTTCCATCGCTTGTATTTTTTTGCAAGGATTGTGGCAAAGTCCATTGTTCCACATAACCTAAATTATATCGTTTAGCTGTTTCTATACTAATCCCTCTTTTTTCTAAATAATCAGCAGATAACTTTTGACTTATGTTAGAGTTAGCTTCTTGATAAAATGTACTATAGTCTATTTTTTTATCGTCAGTTTCCCGTGTGTAAACTGGTTTACTAACGGATAATGTTTTAGCCTTTAAAGAAAGGTTGTCATTTGTGTCTTCTACAGTCAAATTTAATATTTCATAAACTTTATCAAATTTATCTTTCTCATCTGATATTCCATATTCATTGCCTACTAAGTCGAATATGTCATAGCTTGCATCACAACCAAAACATTTCACTCTATTTCTACTTGAGTCATAACTCATACTAGGATTTTTGTCTTCATGGTCATGGCTTAAACACCTAAATGGCTTACGTGTGTTAATTCCTTTTCTCTGCAAATATTCTTGCAGCCTTGTTTTAGCAATTTCTTTTGCCTCTGATCGATTCATAAATGATCTCCTGTTTTAAAATTAGACATTGCCTATAAAAGAAAATTTCTTTTTACAGGCCTATTGCTATCATAGCAAAGCCTTTCATAGCCCCTGCGTATGAAAAGGCTCTTAAAATGTACTAAAAAGTACTAAAGCGTTTTAGCAAAAAAAATTTACACCCCTCAATAGCATATGATTACTAGGTTTTCAGCATATGAATTTGAAGCGATGTACTGAACCAACTGGGGGGCGATACTGAACCAACTGGGGGTCAATACTGAACCAACTGGGGGGTGATTTTCGATATATGGCGCAAATAAATATTATTTAACTTTGTTAGCATTTAAAACCTCCTTTTGCTCAATTGGTGACCCTTTTTTATTTTATTACTTTCTTTTTTTTGGCAGCTTCGTCTGTTTTTTTAATTTGTTTCTTATCGAATTTAGGAATTTGTTTTAAATATTCTTGTGGCAACTCTATAATTATTTTTCTCTTTTTCCATTCTGAAAACTTTTTATTTTTTTCTATACTATACGAATCGCTTTCTGGATTATCATTTGCTATTTCTATATAATCTTGCACCGCATTACCTTGTTTATCCTCATAGTGCCATTTGGTAATTACCCCTATATCTATCAATAGGTCTAAATCTCTTTCTATTGGCGATATAATTAATTTGCTGATGTGTTGAGACGTGTTATTTACTTTTTTGTAGCTAGGCAGTCCTGATCTTTGACATACTTCCAATAAGTTTTTGATACTTATAGAAAAAACATTATTTGGCTTCTCGTCCTTATACCGATTGAAATTAGCTTGAAAATTAATTTTCCAGCCAATTGCCCATGCATACGGGTTTTTAACTCTATTAGATGTTATAGAAAATAAATTATTATTTATTGGCATAATATTACTTTTACTTAATAAATATCCTTTTATTCCTTCTTCATTAAATCTAAAGTACACTATGCTGTTCTCAATTTTAGCTATTGAAATCAACGGCGCACCTAAATAAGAAAACTTTCCCTTTACATCTTTTCCTTTTGTTCTTATTGACGTGTTGAGAAGATTATCGAATGACAGTACAATGGATTCTCTTGCCTTCTTGATATTAGTTTTCCCTAATATGCTTGCTAATTCTTTCAAGGGGATTGAGATTGTTCTAGTTTCGCCATCAGTTATTTTTTGTAGCATCACTGCTAATATTTTGGATTCAGATTGAGCTAACTTTACATTACATCCATTCAGTATAATATCTAAGGATGTTTTCGGACTAGTGGCTGTGATTATTTTTGCTTTTGTTATTGGGTCTACTTCCATTTCCATTTTATCGGTTGAAGTAAGTAATAAATCAATAAAACCACTCTGCAAAATTTTTACATATTTTTGATCTATATCATTTGTGCTTGTATTACTTTTTTTACGTTCTTCTCTCCATGCTTTTTCTGATATGATCAAAACTTCATACATAGTATCTAAAGCATCAAGAAAATATCGCCTATGCTCTTCGCAATATTTAGCATTGGTTAGCATTTCAGTAAGAAGTTTTTTGCCATAATCTTTTTTATCAAAACCTTCTAAAATAAGATCGTTTACTTTTAGAAACCAAAAATCTACAAACTCTCCCTTATCTATTGGGATATAACTATAGCAATCACTATGTTTTTTAAAGACTGATTGAATATTTTGTACACAATGTTTAATTGATTTTATCACTGCATCAACTTGACTAAAATAACTTTCAATTTGTTGAGGTGTAAATTTACCTTTATTCTGCTTCGGTAAGTAACACTGCTCATATTCATGGTATAAATTTTTAATATTTTCTTGCTCTTTTTGATTTATTTGAATCTCCCTAAAATCTTCATTTTGTTTTGTTATATCAGAGAATTTTATATTTATTACTCTGTCCTGATATTCAAATGGTCTATTTTCCCATTCTGTTTCTACACTTTTACGTTGCTTTTCCATAATTTAATTTCCATTTTATTTATTCCAAATTTTGCTGCCACTTTACTCAAAAACGACAAATAAGTCTGCTCTATTCTATCTCTAACCATGCCACTACTTGTAGAAAGCTCAATAATGCCTTCTTTCTCAACGACGTTTAAAGGTTTTAGCCAGTGTTTATATAACTCCATGCCAAATTCTGCTACAAATTCAGTACAAATATTCCCCCATTTGCCTTTTGGGAGTTCTGGCTCTTGCTCCTTTTCTGGTTCTCTGAAATTACAATTACTAGCTATTGTCACAAACTCTAATTTATTAACTCCAGCATAGCCACCAATGCCTTTTGCATGATTCAGCAACGACTGTACTAGATTCTCACCTAAAGTAATTGGTTGATGCATTGTAACCTTCAAGACGTGTTCCTCTTTTTTAACCTCTACCATGTTTGTGAGCAAGTCATAGGCTAGGTTGATCGGAAATTGCCCAGCTATACGAGCCTTATACTGCGTATAATCACACCTTGCATAGATTGCGGAGCTCTCAGTCTCATTGAGGTATTTTTCCTTCTCATGCAATAGTTTATCCTCCGCAGTCATACCAGCTAGAGTATAATAATTCTCTCCACCAACTTTATTCGGATCTCGTTTTTCTCGTATCAACGCTGGTATTAGGTAAGCTACAAGCCCGTTAATGTGGTAAAAAAATGCTTGCCTGCCACGCTCACTAGCTGCAATTGCTTTGGTTATCTCCTTGATCGCTTTATTGGTAAAAGCTCTACCTGAACCTGATCGTAGTTTTTCGCATATCTCGTCTGTCAAATACGGCTGTACCTCGCTTAAACGCTTGCCTCCGCCTAGAAAACCATTACGAATGACATGGCAAGTTTTACGTTGTTTTTGCTCCTCTCGTGTTCTAGTTTTACGTTTATTTGCGGGGCGTGATTTGACCTGTATAGGTGTAACCGTTGCGGGTGTAGGGCTTGTTGTTTCTACAATTTCTGGCTCATGAAGCGTTTCAGTTTGCTCCAGTGTTTGTGTATTAGCAGAAGAGTTTAAACTAATTCCTTTTGCTACCCCTGACGAATTTTCAACAAGTTCAGTGCTTGTATTTTTAGAATTAAAATTACTATTGGAAAAATTAGCTCTAGATCTTATTTTAATTTCATTAGAAATATTCTTATTATTTATAGATCGGGGCTTTTTTGCTGGGATGAATTCTGATTCTAATACACCTGCTTTCTTTAGTTCTTCGGTAATTGCTGGGTTTAATTTGAACACATAACAATATTCATAAAACTTGCCGTCTTTTAAATAAGCTCTTTCGTATTCTGCATGAAATAAATTATCTAGCTGTTTTATATGCCTTTTATTCTGATCTGCTAAACAGTCAGTAATTGTATGTAAATATTTATGTGTAAGTATTACCTCTTCCTCTCCGTCATAAGCTATTTTATTGAGGACAGTTTCGGCAATGAGAGTTGCTTTAGGGTGCAGCTTGCGTGTCTTGTCTGTTTTTTGTGTTTTTATTGCAACGCCAGCCCTTTGGAGCTTTTTTAGAACATGCCTACGATTTTTTATACGATATTTATAACTAAGGTATGTTTCTGTTTCTGGTAAGTATTTCTGAACTAGCTTTAATTTTGGTTCAGTTACTAGAGTTTCTTGCTCTTGGTTTATTTGTTGTGCGTATGCCACATCTATAGCCTCACTATATATTAATTAAACTTCATATTTTCGTCTAACTAACAAATAGGTGTTGACTAATAGGCATTACTCTACTATTCTAACTATACCTACTTGTTAGTTTTAGTTAGTAAAAAACGGGTGGTCAGTCAGTTGCAACAACTGGCTTGGATGTTTGAGAAAATTTGCATCTGGCGGGATTAAAAACTTTCTCCTATACTATTTATTCATAAAATACATTTACATAATGTTTACCTTTTTGTATTGTCTTGTACGAGTAAGGTATTTCTGCTTACCATAAGGTAGATATAATTTACGGAACATTACCTGTCAAGTATTTTTACTTGAATTTTTAAGGTAGTATTGTTATGTTGATACAAATGTAAATAGCGTTATTGTGTAAATGTCTAACATCGATCATAAATTATTAATTGAAGCTCTAAATAATGTGGGATTATATACTTCTGCAGAATCAACTATTTTACAAAAAATATTAAAAGTTGAAACAGATGGAGTAGCTTTGATTCCAGCAAAGACTTTAAAAGACGTATTAGATCTATCTCATACAGCGATATATTCTTCTTTAAAAACTTTACAATTAAAAGGTGTTATTACAAAATCAACCGACCAGCCTCATTCTTACAAAGTTAATTTCCAAAAGCTAGAAGAAGCTATCAACCTATACAAAAAAATTAAATTATAATATTATTCTGTATTTATACTGAATAAATACTTGACAATATAAATTCCTTATACTATACTGCCTTATAAGCAAGGCATAAAAAAACGCCTGAAGCCTTTAGAAACTTCAAACGTTTTAATATTCTTTGTGATTTGTAAAAATATTTCACCGTTCAAAATAAAAATATTTTTACTTTCGACATAACACATCCAATTAAGGAGGATATAATGCATAATAGCAACAATTCCGCCGTAGGTAAAGTTATATTTACTGGCACACAGCTTGCACAAGCAAAACTACTAGGCATAACAGCCGACACTAACAATCCCAATCCGAATGAATTACAGGAGCAAATAGAAGCTGATACACAAGCTAAAATTTCTATTATACCACGTTTTTCAGAAGCCAAAGTTCAAAATGGCGAAGTTCCCGTAGAGTTAATAAACTATATGGCTCGCAAGTCAGAAGAGCTAAATGCTGAATTTGACAAAGTAGAGCTTGAACTACTTGCCAAAGCTGACGAGTACCAAATTCCTTACAACAAAAAATGCATAAACTGGCATGATCTGGAAGACAAAATATGCAAGTTTGAAAGCATTATAGAGGAAGCTGACGAATGGCTTATAGAGTGGCATTACTTCGGCTACGACCCAATTGGCATTCAAGAAGAAATAGAACGCAAGCAAGAGCTACAACGTGAAGGTTTAATTTTAGATAGGTTAGCTGGGGGTGGTTATTATGCATACTAAAATAAATTTCACTGGCATATTTAGCCATTATCAGCCAATTAACTTTGAGCCTTATTATGTTTTTACAAGCGATAATCAATTTCTGATCAAATGCAGAGACTACCCAGAATTAATGAGCCATTTATCCCCGCAAGACTTAGTCAATATAGAGGCTGAACTTGGCGAGAAAGCTAATTGCGGCACTCATTTAGTAAATGTTAAATTTGGGAGGCTTAGTAATGAATAGTACAGAAGAATTTATCTACAAAGGTTATTTTGAGGGTTTGAGCAAGCACGAAAGGTCAGTTCATATTCTCAAGTCAGAAAGTAATTCAACTCCTTACTACATGTTTAAACTAGATAAAGACGTAGAAGTAGGGTCAAGGTTACTTGTTAGCTACAATCATACTTTTGCTTACAGAAAAGGTCAGTTTTTAGTTGGAGGTGTTTGTCATGAATAGAGAACAATTTTTACTAGATCGTAAGAAAGGAATAGGAGGCTCTGATTGTGCATCTATCCTAGGAGTCTCGCCATTTCGCACGGCTTTAGAAGTTTACCACGATAAAACTAGTCCAGAGCTTGTACTTGAAGAGCCGACAGAAGATATGCAGCGTGGAGTACGTGTTGAGAAATACATACTACAAGAATATGCAGAACGCAGTGAAGTAGAACTTAACACTAATATTCCAACAATAGTTGATAAGCAATATCCATTCATGCGGGCTAACATTGACGCTAAAGTTATTGGCGCAAATGTCATAATAGAAGCAAAGTCAACAAAAGCCCCTATTTCTTCATGGGAGAGCGGAATACCAGAATATTACAAAGCACAAGTTGCTTATTATGCAATGCTAACTGACGCTAATTATGTTGAGATACCAGTGTTATTTAGTGGCTGGAAATATGCCTGCTTTACTTATTGGAGAGACGCTGAGTACGAAGCCAGCATAAAAGAGGCAGTAATAAATTTCTGGCAG
>Ga0228662_1000393_pt1 | contig 22412 bp, 23 predicted proteins | sample 76DmetaG_FD_183173 | JGI IMG/M metagenome (GOLD analysis project Ga0228662, IMG submission 183173) | Seawater microbial communities from Monterey Bay, California, United States - 76D | ecosystem: Environmental > Aquatic > Marine > Coastal | place: USA: California | collected 2016-11-10
GCGAAACAGATGACATGTTAGAGTGGCTCAGGATAATGTCTAATGAACGGTTCCGCCGTCTACCAGTTGTAGATGATCAAGATAGAATAAAAGCAGTTTTTACCCAGGGTGATTTTGTTTCATATACTTGGCCAGATTTAATGTACCAAATGAAATCTATAGCAACTGCTACTGTTACAAAAAATTGGCCACTTTTTCTAATTGGGGGTGGGATTGCAATATATTCAGTAGTTTTAATACTTGTAATCAGCATGATGAATTAATTAAAATTAATTTATACTAACAATTATTAATATAATAATATAGCAGTCAATAATGCGATTAATAGTACTTACATTATTGGCATTATTAGCCTTTGCGGGTAACTCGATTTTAAATCGGTGGGCACTGTTGGACAATTCAACTGGACCAATTACTTTTTCTTTTGTCCGTGTAGTTTCAGGAGCAACCTTTTTATGGATTATAGTTGCTGCTTCTAATTATAAATGGCGACCCAAAATTCAAATTTTTCAGGCTGTCTCTCTTGCAGTATATATACTTTGCTTTTCCATTGCATATTTAAATTTAGGTATAGGAATTGGGGCAATAGTTCTATTTGGTGGTGTGCAATTTACAATGTTTAGCCTTGCCGCATTAACTTCAGAAAAAATTACTATATGGAAAATAATTGGCGCTCTAATATCATTTATTGGCCTTTGTGTTTTGTTTCTGCCGAATGAAATTCTGATATTAAATGCAAGTGCTATGTGGATAATGATAGCTGCAGCTATTGGGTGGGGCGTCTATAGTTTCTTAGGTAAAAATGCTAAAAACCCATTATTAGAAACTACTCAAAATCTTGTTTGGGCAACGCCAATTGTAGGCATTTTTTTCGTTTTTTGGCATGATGGGATTAGCTTTAATGGGTTTATCTTAGCTATAATATCTGGTGCAATTACATCAGGCCTTGGATATATAATATGGTATTCAGTATTACCATTGTTAAAAACTTCTTTGGCTGCAATTTTGCAGCTATCAGTTCCAATTATTGCAGCGCTGGCCGGGGTCATATTTTTCTCTGAAGCTATGACATTAGAATTAATCCTAGCCATAATTCTGGTAATAATTGGCACATTCGTATCATTAATTCAGTTGAGAGAAAAATAATTTACCACGGTATAATCTATAAATAAAAATTTTGAAAATGGTATGCGAATATTAAGCTTTATTATTATGGAAGTTTATTACTGCTAGATCAGCCATTTTTAATATAGCATCACGAGTTTTTGCGATGGCTATAAATCGAGCATTATGACAAAATATTGCACCTTCAATACCACTTTCGATTTCAAGCTCTTTATTTGTAAGTCCAGCCCAAGAAGCAGGAAGGCTTGCACGCTGATCAAAAGTATTTTCTGAAGTTTTAATTGTACTAAGTGTCCATTCTGAGCCGCGAGGATAAACTATAAAAAGTATGTGTTTTGCATTTATATTTTCTAACGCTGATTGAAATGGCATACCCATTGGAAGTTCAAGAATCTCCGAATTGCCAGATTTATCGATTAATGAATTTATAATCTTATTGGCACGGTGTTTCGCGGATAAACTTTGAATTGATGATTGAATAAATTCTTCAGCAATTGGTAGAGCTTTTATAAATGCATCATCATGTGCCGTAGTCGAAATCTCGTCAAATGCGGGCTTAAAATTTTCTAATAGTACTGGCAATGATAGATTTGCAATTGCATCTAGTGTTGATAAATCAACCGCCCCGTTATCAATCAGATCAATTGGTAATACAAATTTAAGATCAAATTCTGAAAAAATATCCTCTAGTGTTTCTTCTGAAATACCATTTTTCTTAAGATAATCTTTGCCAAAATGTTTCCAAATTAGTCCAAATGAACTTAAAGGCTGACCATTTTCTCTTAATGGATTAGGGCGTTGGTGATGATCAAAAATTTGAAATTTAGGATCATATTTTCCTCCAACATCATAAATGATTTTATTTTTGGATGGAGTTAATGTTTGTTTTTCTCTACTTCGGATAATTTTAGCTTTAGGGAAAAGAAACTTTAAAACTACAGATGATAATAATTCATCCGCATGGAAGCCCCCAGAATGAGTAATCAAATATTCAATGTTCATAAGGACTCCAATAACATTTAGACGATATTATTACATTCTGCTTTATAAGCTTTTATTAAAAGTTAGTTCCATATCAATTACATATAAAGATTAATGTGCTCAACATAAACTCTTTGTTAGAATGATTATTTAATATGCAAGTTACAGAGTTAATTAATTGCTAGTAATAAATAACTTTAAATTTAACAATAATTTATATGGTCAATATTGTTGATCCTGTAGTTATTCGTTGCTCTAAACTATCGTGTGCTAATGCTATATCTGAGAGTGGAAATTCTTGACTAATAACAATTTTAATTTGTCCTGATATGACCTTTGCAAATACATTTTTTGCCATCTCTTGGCATACATCATGATCTCCAATATGTGTAAATAAAGTTGGTCGGGTTATTTTTAATGAACCCTTGGCTCCCAACTGAGCTAAATTAAATGGAGGAACTGGGCCTGATGCATTACCAAATGTAATCATCATTCCAAGTGGTTTGAGGCAGTTTAATGAACCTTCAAATGTTGATTGACCAACAGAGTCCATTACGACATCCACACCAGCTCCTTTTGTTATTTCTTTGACCTTTTCTTCAAAATTTTCCTCATTATAGTTTATACAATAGTTAGCACCGTATTCTTTTGCCAATTTACATTTCTCATCAGAACCAGCTGTACCAATGAGTGTTATGTTTTCAGACTTCGCCCATTGGCAAGCTATTAATCCCACACCACCTGCAGCTGCATGAAATAATATTGTATCCCCCGATTTGATTGGTGTAGTTCTATTAAATAAGTACTCAACTGTCATACCTTGGAGCATCATTGCGGCACCTTGCTCAAAGCTAATTTCATCTGGTAAAGGGCATACTTGAGCCGAGGGCATAACACGTCTATCACAATATGCTCCTGGAGGCATTGAGGCATAAGCTACTCTATCTCCAACCTTTAAATGTGTAACATTTTCTCCAACAGCTTCTATAATTCCTGATCCCTCCATGCCTAATGCATGAGGTAATTTGAGTGGATAAAGTCCAGTTCTTTGATATACATCGATGAAATTTAAACCGCATGCTTTATGTGCTATTTTAATTTCATCTTTGTTAGGTTCATTGATCGGATGATCAACTATCTTAAGATTTTTAGAGCCACCAAACTCATTAATTATTACTGTTCTATTCATTTCAGACTCCTGACTTTGACTTTAGTTTAGCTAAAGTCAAAGTATTAACAATGGATATAAAAATATAAATTCAAATAAACTATCGTTCTCACAAATCAAAAACTTGATAATAATTGATATTTTATAAACTTATTCTACTTATGGTATAACTGTTTTTTGCAATAAAATTGGTGTGACCAATGAATTTAAATAATTATTTCAAAATAATTGCCATATCTTTGGCAATTTTTATAAATTGGATTGAGGTATCAGTGGCTCAAAATTTGATCACTTCCGGCCGGTGGGTCTATCTTGCTGACACCGTCATGGGGGGGGTGTCTGAAGGATCTGCAAATATAATTGACACTCCAGAAGGTAAAGCAATCAAATTATCTGGAAAAGTTTCAACGCAAAACAACGGTGGATTTATTCAAGTGCGCGTAAGTATGCCCAAAGGTGCTGCAACAGAATTCACAGGTATAAAATTAAAAGTAAAAGGTAATGGTGATGAATATTTTGTTCATATTAGAAACTCTAGTTCAAAGCTGCCTTGGCACTACTATTCAAAAAGTTTCATAGCTAAAAATGAATGGCGAATAATAGAACTCCCATTCTCAGATTTTTCAAGATCTTCAAGTTTTATTAGAAAAAAAATGAAAATTGAATCTATCAAAACCATAGGTCTAGTTGCCTATGGTAAAGATTATAATGCTGATGTTTCTTTTCTCGATGTGTCTTTTTATTAAAAATAATTAATTAAGTTTGACATCAAAATATTTTCGTACGTCTTCAATAATTTGCCACGTTCCTGAAAAATTACTTTCAACTACAAAAGTGTCACCAGCCTTTACTGAAACAGGATCTCCATCATCTGGGGTTATTATAATATGCCCTTCAAGTAAGTGAACAAACTCATATTCTTTGTATATTGCATGATAGGTTCCAGGGGTTGCTTCCCAATATCCAGAAATCATAGTTTCGTCATTGTTAGTGTGTAATATCCAAGTCTTCATAATTGGTGAGCCTTCAGTGACTTTCCACCCTTCCAGATTGTCAGTGATTGGATCAACATCCTTGATATTCTTTAGTTTAGAAATAGTTGACATTCGAATGTTCCTTTTAAGAAGTAATACATCGCATCATAAAGATTTATTTATAATATTCACGCCGTGATCCAAAATCCCGAACTCTTTTTCGCCAAGTTTGATAGGATCCGGTTTTTAAATTTGATCTCATTAATTTTTTGACATCTTTTTCAGCTAGGCCGTACTGATTTCTGATATCATTGAATGAAACATGATCAGACAATGCCATCTGAATGACATCACTGATCTCTGCTTCTGTAAGTTTTGGGGGCATTAAATGCCAGGAATTAAGGGTATATCAATTCCACAAGCTGTTAAAGTTATTAACGCAAATATTGCAATCAAAATTCTCATAATAGTTTCTCACTTTTTGTTATCAATCAAATTGATACTAGCACCAATAAGTTCTATACAATATTTATGACTAAAAAATTAGAATCTATCAATTAATTTTTTATTAGTTTGCAAGATATAATTTTATTCTGCTGTTTTATTAAAGCTTGCAACAAGCTGGTGGAATTTATCACCTTGAACGGCAACATGGTTTCTGAGAGCATTCTCAGCCATTGAAGCATCACCAATGGTTAAGGCTTGGACTATCATTTCATGTTCTGACATTGATTGTTCAATACGACCTCTGAATCTTAATTGGATACGCCTGAATGGTTGCAACCTTTTTTGCAGCTTTATTGCCTCTTTTTCTAAAAAGCTATTACCTGACTGTTTGTAAATAATTTTATGAAACTGTTCATTCTCTATGTAATAAGCGTCAGGATTCTTATTTTTAATAGCTTTCTTACATTTAGCATTTGCTTCATTAAGTTTTGTGAGTGCCTTTTCAGAAATTCGTTTTGCTGCAAGGCGCCCACAGATACTTTCAAGTTCTGACATTACCTCAAACATTTCTAATAATTCAATTGGACCTGGTTGATGAACAAAGACACCTCGATTAGGTATTTTTTCAACGATTCCTAAGAGGGCAACTTTTTTTAAAGCTTCTCTCAATGGTGTTCTTGAAACACCGAATTGTTCAGCTAATCGAATCTCATCTAATCGTTCACCATCTTTAAATGATCCTCCAAAGATTTGTTCTTGGATCTCTTCTGCTATTTGATCTGCTTTGTTTAAGTTCATTCTTATTATTTACATAGTCATATGGCAAAATGCAATAGATGTTATATTGTATACAATTTAGTTGACAACAAAAACAAAATAAGTACTATTTATCAAACTTACTAGGAATCGCCTGGTATGTTTGTTTTGGGAGGAACGAATGAGAACAACCTTAATGGCTGCGACTGCGGCCCTATCACTTGCTGCAAGTGGCATAGCGCAAGCGGAAGAACTTCGCTTGTCTCACCAATGGTCCAATAAAGATGTACGCCACAAAGTGGCAGAGATTGTAGCAAACGAAGTTGCTGCTGCAAATGTAGATCTAGAGATCAAAATCTTTGGATCAAAATCACTCTTCAAGCCACGCGAGCAGTATAAGCCGCTAAGCCGTGGTCAATTAGATATGACTGTTTTTCCACTAAGTTATGCGGGCGGACAACAACCAGCATTCAACTTAACGCTTATGCCTGGATTGGTTAAGAACCATGACCACGCAGCACGTTTAAATGAATCAGAATTCATGGGTAAACTAGAAGCTAAGATGGCAGAGGATGATGTCATGGTGCTTGTACACGGTTACCTTGCAGGTGGCTTTGTTGGTAAAGACAAATGCATTACAAACCCAGACGATGTTAAAGGCTTGCAGACACGTGCAGCTGGTAAAGCATTTGAGCAAATGTTAGTAGGCGCGGGGGCATCTATTGCTTCAATGGCCTCTTCAGAGATTTATAATGCGATGCAAACAGGCGTTCTAAATGCTGCAAACACATCTTCGTCATCATTTGTATCTTACCGTATTTATGAGCAAGTAAAATGCTACACACCAGCGGGTGATGTCGCGCTTTGGTTTATGTATCAGCCATTATTGATGAACAAATCAAAGTTTGAAAGCTTATCTGATGCACAGCAAGCTGCTTTAAAAGCAGGGGCTGCTAAAGCTGAAGCTTACTACTTAGAAGAAGCTAAGAAGCAAGATGCTGCATCTGTTAAAGTCTTTGCAGACGCAGGCGTTGAGATTGCAAACATGTCTCCAGCTGATTTTGAAGCATGGCGCGCCATTGCGATGGAAACATCATATAAGAAGTTTGTATCAGATGTTTCTGACGGACAAGAGCTTCTTGATCTTGCTTTATCTGTAGATTAATTTTTTGGGGCAGCAGTGGAAACATTGCTGTCCATTTTCTTTTTTGATTTTTATTTTAGGAAAACTTGATGGCAAGTGTGAGCTCCGCTGCGGAATCTAAAACAGGCAATAACCAGTTTCTGCGTATCGTAGCAACTATCTCTACACTTTCAGGTTGGCTCTCAGCTGGAATGATAATGCTGGCAGTCCTTATTACGTGCCAGATGATTTTTATTCGGTTTGTTTTGAATGGTTCAACTGTTTGGCAAACAGAGATGGTTGTGTATCTTATGATTGCAGCAACACTTATTGGATTGCCATATGTTCAGCGTATGCGTGGGCATGTGAATGTAGACTTAATCCCAATAATGTGCCCACCACGTTTGCGATATTACTTAAGCCTTTTTACCCTTAGCTTGTCATCCGCCATCGTGGTTGTGATGCTGTATTACGGTTATGACTATTGGCACATTGCTTGGTCGAGAGGATGGACGTCAGATACAATTTGGGCTGTTCGTTTATGGATACCATATTCAGCTCTCCCAATTGGTTTTTCTCTTTTGCTTTTACAACTTATTGCTGACTTGGTTGCGGTTATTTTGAAGATAGATGCCCCTTTCGGTTTGGAGGATAAATAATGGATCCGTTATCCCTTGGTGCACTTGTTGCGATCATTACAATTGTTGTTTTGTTCTCTGGCGTCTCAGTAGCAATTGGCTTGCTAATTGTATCGGCCGGTTTCCTCATTACGTTTGATGGTTTGCGCTCACTTGAGTTGATGCCAGAGATTCTCTTTGGAAAGCTAGACAGCTTTGCACTTCTCTCTATTCCTATGTTTATCATTATGGGCTCATCGATTGCATCCACGCGTGCAGGGGCGGATTTGTATGAAGCTCTCGAGAGATGGCTTACGCGTGTCCCAGGTGGTTTGGTTATCTCTAATCTTGGAGCCTGTGCGTTATTTGCAGCTATGTCTGGCTCTAGCCCTGCAACCTGTGCGGCTATTGGTAAGATGGGTATTCCTGAGATGCGCAAGCGTGGATATCCCGACGGCGTTGCTGCAGGCTCTATTGCTGCAGGGGGAACACTGGGTATTCTTATTCCACCGTCCGTCACAATGATTGTTTATGGGATTGCGACAGAAACATCTATTGGACGTTTGTTCTTAGCAGGGGTCTTTCCTGGATTGCTTCTTGTGGGTCTGTTCATGGCATGGTCTTTGTATTCTACATGGAAATCAGGAAACACAAAAACCTTATCACCCCGTTCATACTCTTGGCAGGAACGCTTTGAGATCTTACCACGTGTCATACCGTTTATACTGATTATTTTGGGTGTGTTATATGCGATGTATGGTGGTATTGCGACACCATCAGAAACAGCAGCTGTTGGTGCCTTACTCTGTTTAATAATAGCAATGGTTATTTATAAACTCTGGCACCCACGCCTCTTGTGGCATGTATTGCGTGACAGCACCAAAGAAAGCGTCATGATATTGTTTATCATCGCGGCTGCAGGCGTGTTCTCTTATATGCTTTCGAGTTTATATATCACACAATCCATTGCAGAGTGGATTGGGACATTAGAAGTAAATAGATGGGTTCTTATGATTGCCATCAACATCTTCCTGCTGATTGCTGGATTCTTCTTACCACCTGTTGCGGTGATCCTAATGGCTGCACCAATCTTACTGCCCATCATTACAACAGCTGGCTTTGATCCTATTTGGTTTGCGGTTGTTCTCACAATTAACATGGAGATTGGTTTGATCTCGCCCCCCGTTGGATTGAACCTCTACGTCATAAACGGCATTGCACCAGATATCCCGCTCAAGACCATACTCTCAGGCTCACTTCCATTTGTAGCCTGTATGATTGTTGCAATCGTCCTTCTTTGCATCTTCCCGGACATCGCAACATGGCTTCCAGACGCTATGATGGGAACAGCAAGATGAGAAATTTAAATGATTTTAACCTAACGTTAATACTTACTCTATTTAAAAAACTGTTAAGTATTTATCAAATATAATTGATAGGTGATGTTAGATGAGTAAATTTGTAGATATACTTTCTGCTGTATTCGAAAAACCACAAAATTGGATACGGACCAAAGAAAAAAATGAACAAAGTGTTTATGACTTAATTAATGAGTTATTGGGTGCAAGTGGTGAAGTAAAGGGCGTTACTCTTGCTAGAGAAATACTCAATTATTACTCCAGTTTTTCTCCTGAAGAGAAACTATCATTTTTTAATTATCTTTGTGTTGAATTAGATATTGTTCCAAATGATATACGAATAAAGTTAAATACATATGAAGCAAATAAAACCAAAATAAATTATAGCGCTTATATGTCTGTGGCAGAACCAAAGCGTCAAGAGTTTATAAGAAAATTAAATCAAGTCCCCGCGGCAACACAAAAACTTGTGGAAATGCGCTGTGATTTATTAGAATTAGTAAAAAAATATCCAAAACTTGCTACTGTTGATTTGGATTTCCAGCATTTATTTGCATCTTGGTTTAATAGAGGTTTTTTAGTTCTGCAAAGAATAAGCTGGCAAAGCCCTGCAAATATTTTAGAGAAAATAATTCAATATGAAGCCGTGCATGAGATAAAGAGTTGGAAGGATCTACAAGGGCGACTGGAACCAGATAATAGAAGATGCTTTGCATTTTTCCATCCATCAATGCCAGATGAGCCATTAATTTTTGTCGAAGTTGCACTGACATATGGCATACCTAACTCCATTCAGGATCTTTTAAATAACGAACAAATTGTAGATGAAAATTTTACTTTAGACACGGCTGTTTTTTATTCTATATCAAACTGCCAATCTGGATTGGCTGGTATTTCTTTTGGGAATTTTTTAATAAAACAGGTTGTTGAAGATTTAACCAGTGAATTTGGAAATTTGAAAACATTTGTAACACTTTCACCTATTCCACTTTTTCAAAGTTGGCTAGAAAGTGAAGGTGCAAAAATGAATAAGGATGAAAGCAATAATCTTTCAAACTTAGCCGCATTTTATTTATTAAATGGCAAAAGAGATGATGGCTTACCTTTTGACCCAGTTGCTCGATTTCATTTAGGTAATGGTGCCCAAATTCATGCAGTTCATGAAAATGCAGATATATCTGTAAAAGGCATAAATCAATCTCAAGGTATGATGGTAAATTACTTATACGACCCGAGTGTTATTGGGATTAATCATGAAAAATTTGTATCAGAAAATATAATTCCAGCATCTGCTGAAATAATTTCTTTAAGTAAATCAGCAGTAAAAATTGATTGATAAGGACCAAAACATGAGTAACCCATTATATGATAATTTGTTTGGTAAATATATTGGTGCAAAAACATCATTTATCGAAACATCTGATGGGAAGGTAATTACTCATGGTGGCTTTGTTGCCATGGCAGCGCGGTTTGCAAATGTATTCAAATCTATGGGATTGAAGAAAGGTGATAGAATAGCCATTCAAGTTGAGAAATCTGTAAAAGCTTTGTGTATTTATGCGGCGTGTGTACAATCAGGTATAATTTTTCTCCCCCTAAACACAGGCTATACGGCCAATGAAATAGATTATTTTATTAAAGACAGTGGTTCTAAATTATTAGTATGTGATGATGAAAAGTTATCCGAAATAAGTTTAAAACTTCAAGATATTGAAATTGAATTACTTACTCTTAATGAGGATGAAACAGGCACAATAGTTGAGCTTGCAAAAAAACAAAAAAATATATTTGAAACAGTTAAAGTTAATGAAAATGATCTAGCTGCATTTCTTTACACCTCTGGAACAACAGGAAGATCTAAAGGTGCAATGCTTACTCAGGATAATTTATTATCAAATGCAAAAACACTCGTTGATTATTGGCAATTTGATAATAAAGACACTCTTTTGCATGCCTTACCAATCTTCCATACACATGGTCTCTTTGTGGCAATTAATGTTTGTTTAATTTCTGGATCTAAGATCATATTGATGCCTCGGTTTAATGTTGATGAGCTGATATATAATATACCAAAAGCTACTGTTTTGATGGGTGTGCCAACTTTTTATACTCGGCTTTTATCAAAAGATACTTTTAACAAGAAATTATGTGAAAAGATGCGATTATTTATCTCTGGCAGTGCGCCTCTATTGGCTGAAACACATGTAGATTTTGAAGAACGTACTGGTTTTAAAATATTGGAACGATACGGTATGACGGAGACAAATATGAGTACCTCGAATCCATATAATGGCGAAAGACGTGCTGGAACAGTTGGGTTTCCATTGCCTGGAGTTGAACTAAAAATAACTGACCCTAAAACAGGCAATGAGCTATCAAGAGGTGAGATTGGTAATTTAGAAGTTAGAGGCCCAAATGTTTTTGTGGGTTATTGGAATATGCCTGAAAAAACGAAAGAAGAATTACGTGAAGATGGGTTTTTTATAACAGGTGATCTTGGGTTGATGGATGAAGATGGATATGTTCAAATTATTGGTCGAGATAAAGATCTTATAATTTCTGGTGGGTTCAATATATACCCAAAAGAACTTGAATTATTATTAGATGAACAAGAAGGTGTAATTGAAAGTGCAGTTATTGGAGTGCCTCACCCCGATTTTGGCGAAACACCTTTAGGTATACTTGTGCGAGAAAAATCTGCAGAACCTAAAATTGATAAAATAGAAAAAATAATTAAGAGCCAATTAGCTAGATATAAGCATCCCAAAAGATTTATTGTAATTGATGAGTTGCCTCGAAATACTATGGGAAAGGTACAAAAAAATCTCTTGCGTGAACAATATAAAGATACTTTTTTTGGATAATTACTTTAAATCAATTTGGACTATTGATTTTCTCTATAAAAACAATATTTAAATGTAATATTATATCCGAAAATTTATCTTGGAGCGCCAAATGAAAAGTATATCAATAGCAACATTAGTTTGCCTTTTCGCATCTCAGAATGCATTTGCTGGGGATATCGCAAAAGGTAAAAAAGCATTTAAAAAATGTGCCAGCTGCCATAGCATTGATGATGGTGGTAAGAATAAAAGTGGGCCGAATTTATATGATATTTTAAATCGTGGCATCGCATCAAATGAAAAGTTTAAATATAGTAAAAAGCTTGTTTCTTTTGCAAATGAAAATCCAGAGTGGACAACTGAACTAATGGGTGCATGGCTTGAAAATAGTCAAAAGCTTGTAAAAGGTTCAAAGATGAGAGTTAAGGTAAAGAAAGAAGCTGATCGAGAAAACTTAATTGCTTACTTCCAGTCCATGGGACAATAACAGTTATTAATTATTACCGTTATTGAAAATAGTCTTAACTTAGCTGTGAGTTACATATTTTTTATGTGTTTATAAACAGTTGTCCTTGAAAGACCTAATCGTCTTGCAACTAAACTTACGTTTTTGCCGGTTTCCAACCAAGTCTTTTTAACTAATAAGCAGCTTTCTTTTCTAACAGAAGACTGAGAGCAGCATTCACATGGTGTGATTTCAGATCCAGATAAATTTTGATCTGTTTGTATTACTGCGTTACGGATAACTTGGCCTTCTGTATTTGCTATCAAGACTCGTAATACTTTTCGAAGCTGCCGTATGTTCCCAGGCCAAGATCTAGATTTAAGAGTATCCATTGCTGTTTTAGAGAGTGTGTGATCTGGTGAAATTTGACGTAATATTTCAAAAACAATTTTATCAAAATCACTTCTATCTTCAAGTATTGGCAACTGTATTTGTGCACCGATCAATGACTCTAAAAACGCATCAGAAATATTGGGGTTCAATTGCAAATCATGCATTGTTTCCCTACTTGAGAATAAAAAACCATTTATTGGAATAAATTTATTGTTTGCTTTTGGTTCTTGGTGCGCCTCTATGACTTCAGTGATTATATTTTGAATGATTATTGGTAATAATTCTATATTTTTAAAACTAATAATTTTACCGCTTGACTGAGTGAGTTTTCCAATTGGGTGACTGTGAACATCACTTTCAAAATATCCAAGTTTACCAGAAGACCCAAAAAGAATACTCTCATAATTATTTAATGTCAGCTCGCTGCAATCAATTTCTAAGTATGTTTTATTTTGTGAAAAGCGTTTGTTTAGCTCAACAACAGTTGAATGTTTGCCTGATCCTCGTTTCCCCTCGATAAATACTGCTAGACCATGGTTCAATGCATTTTCAGCATTTGATATGTGTCTTTTAAGTATGGGATCTTCCATAATATAATTTGGATTGATTGGTTTTTTGTTTTTTTGAGGATTTTGTGCAATCTGATTTTCTATTGGTTTTATAAGATTTGTTCCACTAGAAAGATTTACTATTTTTTTTGTAGTATTATCCTTCATAGACATAAAGACTGCAGAGCCCATTGCATCTTGAATTCGAATTATTTGATCTGAATTAAGACGATTAATAACCGCTGAAAATGGAACTGAAAAAATGTCTCCAAAATGTTGTTTGTTGTATAAATTTAAACCGTTTAACATAATCTTTGCATTTATATTTGCACCATCTATAAATCCATGTTCATCAACTGCTAATAGGGCTGCGCTTGTTGTTGATAGATATTCATGGCGAGCATGAAACACTAATATTAATGAATCACTAAATTGTTCTGTAAATAATCTATTTTCAACATTTTTACTTGCGAGCTTTACTAATGCCAATGTGTGCTCTTGTCGTGATGCAGCATCAGACGTTGCATCTATGACACCCAGTATTTCGTCATTTTGACCATATATAGGAGCTGCAAAACAGGATAAATTACCTAGTTTTCTGAAGAAATGGTCTTTTCCGGCAACAATTTGAGGCTTGCCGCTGTACAAAGCTAAACCTAATGCATTTGTTCCACGATTGTCTTCTGTCCAAATCGAGCCAGGTATAACGGCTTTTCCCGCATCGCTTCGCTTAAATTCTTCATCAAGGTATGCATCCAATACAATTCCACTTGTATCCGCATATGCGACCATAAAATTAGTACCCGCTATTTGATTATATAACAGTTGAAGCTCTGGTAAAACAAATTGGCGGATCTGTTGGTTTTTTTCTTGGATGATTGAAAGATCAGTGTCTGAAGTTACTGCATCAATAGGCTTACCTGATGGGGATAATCCAACATCTCTGCACCTGTCCCAACTACTTTGAATGGCATTTTCTTCACTTAATGGATCGTTAGGCAATGAATCAATATTCATACCATTTTGATTTAATAATGTAGCATTCTCATTCATCATTAACACTCCACATAAAGTGAATACATAAACTAGCGTTTAGAAACAAATCAGGCAAGTGTTCAAAAAGTGAACATATTTTCATTAACATTGATCAAAATTGTACAGTTATAAAAGTTGTTCAAGATAAAAGTTGTTTATATTTTTGACAACATAGAATTTAAATAGGTGAAATATGAAAGCTCAAGTGCTGAATAAATACGATGATGACTTAACTGCATCCTCGTGGGTCGACATGCAAGATGTACCTGATCCTAAGATAGAAAAGTCAAACGATGTAATTGTTCGAATTGGTGGTGCTGGAGTTTGTCGTACTGATTTGCACATTATCGAGGGCGTCTGGAGAGAAGCTGTTGATCCAACAGGAAATGAATTACTTCCATTGATAATGGGTCATGAAAATGCTGGTTGGATCGAAGAAGTTGGATCAGAAGTTGAAGGTTTAAAAAAGGGTGATCCAGTAATCGTGCACCCTCACATTACAGGTGGAACATGTTTAGCATGTCGCCGAGGACATGATATGCACGGTGAAGGTTCTGCATTTCCAGGCGTGGACTGTGATGGTGGCTATGCAGAAGCATTAAAAACTAGTGTGCGAAACATTGTAAAATTACCACAAGCGTTAGCTCCAAAAGAAGTTGCCGCCTATTCTGATGCAGGGCTTACGGCATATAGAGCTGCAAAAAAAGCATCGCGCCATCTGCTGCCTGGTGAAAAATGTGTCATAATTGGTTCTGGTGGATTAGGCCATATTGCAATCCAAGTTTTAAGAGCAATGTGTGCGGCAGATATAATTGTAATTGACCCTTCCGACACATCTTTGGCTTTGGCTGATGAATGTGGTGCTGATGAACTGGTGAAAGCAGATGGCAATGAAGTTCAGAGAGTTATGGAACTCACAAAAGGCTTAGGTGCTGAAGCTGTTATGGATTTCGTTGCAGAACGTGGAACGACTGCAAAAGGTTTAGCTATGACACGTAATATGGGAACTTATTATGTAGTTGGGTATGGCGAAGATATAAATGTCAGTGCCTTTGAAATGATTACAACTGAAAAAAATATCGTTGGAAATCTAGTCGGAACATGGGCGGAGCTAACGGAACTAATGTCTCTGGCTGATAGGGGAAAAGTTCACTTATCAACACAGGAATATAGTCTGGCAAATGCGAACCAAGCTTTGCAGGATTTAAATAATGGAAAAGTAAAAGGACGTGCTGTCCTAATACCATAATCAAAGAAATACTAAAATCTGGGAGGAAAAAAGTATGAAGAAGATGATTAAAATCAGTACATTGACGGTGACTGCAAGTTTAATTGCTGTAGCTGCTCAAGCTGACAAGTGGAGCGATCAGTTTCCACATATTAAGAATACAGGTGATATCGCCGGTGAGTGTTCTTATGAATCAATGTCAAAGAAAGATTATTCAGGACAGAAATTAACAATCAATACGCATGCTGTTCCTGTTATTGGTGAGCCAACAGCATTACATGCTGAGCAATTTAGCAAATTAACAGGTGCTGAAGTGAATGTTATTCACACACCAGCTGGTGATTTGTACTCAAAAGCTATGGTTCCATTCCAAGCAGGCCAAGCACCTTATGATATTGTATTTGGTTTCTCAAACTTCATTAGAGATTGGAAGCAGTACTTACAGCCAGTACCAGCCAAATATGTGAACATGCGTCAAATGCAAGATGTTACGCAAAGTCACATTGATGTAAACTCATGGGATGGTGAGATGATCCAATTCCCAATTGATGGTGATCGTCATTATCTAAAATATAGAAAAGACGTGATTGATAATCCAGAGTACCAAGCAAAATATAAAGCTGAAACTGGCAATGAATTACGTATTCCTCAAACTTGGAAAGAGTATGGAGAGATGGCCAGCTTCTTCAATGGTTGGGATTGGGATAACGATGGCGAACTAGAGTATGGTTCAGCAGAAGTTATGAAAAAAGATGACCTAATGTTTGCAGCATTCTTTAGTCGTTCAGTAGCATATGCAAAGAACCCAAGAGTACCAGGTGGATACTTCTTTGATCTAGAATCAATGGAGCCATTAATTAATGGTCCAGGTTTTGTTGAAGCATTAACCGATTGGGTCGAAGCAACCAAATATGTTCCACCAGGTGGAATTAACTTTGGTTTGGGTGATGAAATTAATTCTTTTGGAGGTGGACAAACATTATTTAGCTTCTCATGGGATGATGCTTTCGTAGCCGCTATGCAAGATGATAGCCCAATTAAAAATAAAGTTGGCGCTGCTCCACTACCAGGTTCAGATCGTGTTTGGAACCGTTCTAGCGGTGCATGGGAGAATGAGTACAACCAAGCACCATACATTGTATGGGGTTGGACTGCTGCAGTTGCAAAAGCAAGCAAGAATCAAGACGTAGCTTTTGATTACTTATGCTTCTTTGCAAATGATGCTAACCACCAAGCTGATATAGCTATTGGCCGATTTGGTGTTAACCCATTCAAGAAATCAGATTTCGTACCTGAGCTTTATGTAGAGCGTCAAGGTTGGGATCCAGAAATTGCGAAACAATATGCTGATACACTAATGGAAATGGAAGAGGGTAGTACAAACCGTGTGTTCCCACTACGTGTCCCAGGTGTTTTTCAATTTAACTCTGCTATAGCTACAGCAACATCTAAAGCTTTAGCTGGACAGTTGTCTCCACAAGAAGCTCTTGATGAAGCAGCTGCTGACTGGAAGAAAATTGTTAAGCGTATAGGTGCAGATACAATCAGAGAAGCATATGCTATAGGTGTAGCTTTAGAAGACAATCTGTAATAAATTCAAAATAAAACTTAATTAAATAACTGAACGCCCCTTAAATTATTTTGGGGCGTTCCTTTTAAAACGGAAAAAAATCATGAACTTTAAACATAAATATCTGTTTTTACTTCCCGGCTTTATCGTATTGTTAGGAATACTAATCTTTCCAATTGGATTTACTGTGAGATTGAGTCTTTCAAGTTGGGATAGCTTTTTCCCAGGATTGGATTTTATTGGTCTAGAAAATTACACAAGGTTATTTACTGATGATCCTAGATTTTGGGAATCTTTCCAAAGATTAAGCTTCATGTCAGTAATTACGGTTTTTTTGCAATATACTATAGGTTTTGCATTGGCTCATATGGTTTGGAAAGAAATTAAATTTCAAAGATTTTTCCGAGTTCTCTTTTTAATACCTATGATGACAACTCCGGTTATTATGACTGTTATCTGGAAAACAGTTTTTCATGAATCTTTAGGCCCAGTGAATGATTTTTTTAGTCTTTTTGGAGTAACACCACTCTGGTTGAGCAGCGAAGCATTATCTAAGGTAACAGTTATAATTGTTGAAGTATGGCAATGGACACCATTTATGTTTTTACTACTCTTAGCTGGCTTACTGTCATTGCCAAAAGAGCCTTTCTTAGCGGCCTCAATTGATGGTGCTGGCCCAATTAGAAAATTCGTATACGTAACTTTTCCATTGATGGCGCCAATTTCAATAGGCGCGATAATAATTAGGCTTATTGAGGCGTCAAAGATCATGGATACAGTATATGTGTTAACCTCTGGTGGCCCTGGAACATCTTCAGAAACATCAAGCTTTTACATTTTTATAAAAGGTTTGCGTGAATTCCAATTTGGTTATTCCGCAGCCCTATCTCTAACTTATTTAATTATAATGATTATTAGTCTGACTATCATAGCTAAAATGTTAGTTAAATTGATGATAAGGAATTAAAAAATGGGTACTTTCTACGTAACACTCAAATACACTGCAGTGACATTATGGTCGATGTTCGTCATAGCTCCATTTCTCTGGGCACTTTCTACATCATTTAAAGATTTTAACTCTGTAACAAGTGGGGCTACATATATACCTTGGGTCGATTTCGAACCAACACTTGAGGGTTGGAGAGTTTTATTGCGATCCCCAGCTCAAGGCGGTGTAAATATTGTTGAGCCGTATTTAAACAGTATTTTCGTCACTTCTTTAGCAAGTTTTCTTAGCATTCTATTGGGAACGTTAGCTGCTTATGCATTGTCTAGATTCACTTTTAAAGCAGGGTTTGTAAAAAATGATGATATAACTTTCTTTTTTATATCACAGCGAATTATGCCCCCAGTTGTCTTAGCCATACCATTTTTTATTATGTTGGGTAAATTAGGTTTACTGGATACCCTCCTTGGTTTGGTAATGGTTTACGTTGTTCTCTTGATGCCAATAGCTGTGTGGATTATGGTTGATTTCTTTAACAAAGTACCAGTCGAAATAGACGAAACTGCGTTGATTGATGGATGCAACCCAATTCAGGCTTTCATAAAAGTTGTATTGCCAAATTCCATACCAGGAATGGTTGTTGCCGGGCTGTTTTGCATGATTTTTGGATGGACAGACTTTTTCTTTGCATTCATTTTGACATTTACTGAAGTGCAGCTTCTTCCAGTTGCTATTGTTTCACTAAATTCATCAATAACACCATGGTGGAGCCTATCAGCGGCTGCATTAGTATCAGTAGCACCTTTGATTGTCGTGGCATTTATTGTTGAACGATATTTATCAAAAGGTAATTTATCAGGAGCCTTGAAATAAATGACACTGATAGCATCAAATTTAACGACCAAAGGTAAAGAAGAATTCTTTCTCAATGATATTTCTTTTGAAATGTCACCTGGTAAGATTTACACAATCATTGGTAGAACGTTATCTGGTAAAACTACATTATTGAAAACGATTGCTGGCTTAATTGCTCAAGATAGCGGCACACTTTCATTTAATGGAAATAACTTTGATGTTATTCCTGTTTGGAAGCGTCAAGTTGCAATGGTTTACCAGCAATTTATAAATTACCCTCACCTTAATGTTTTTGAAAATATTGCGTTCCCACTAAAGCAAAGAAAAGTTGATCTGGCAGAGATAAAAAATCGTGTGCAACAAGCTATTGAGCAAGTTGGCTTGGAAGGTTTTGAAGGGCGAAAGATACAAGCTTTATCAGGGGGACAACAACAACGTGTTGCACTTGCAAGATCTCTTGTGAAAAACGCAAATATTTTACTACTAGATGAGCCGTTGGTTAATCTAGATTACAAGCTTCGAGAGCAATTGAGAGAAGAGTTTAAAAAGATCTTCAGTTCTAAGGCATCAGAAGAAGCAATATTAATCTATTCTACAACTGATCCTATTGAAGCCATGCAGCTAGGTGGTGAAGTCATCGTCATGGATGAGGGTAAAATACTTCAACAGGGTAGTGCTAAAGAAATCTATGAAAATCCAGCAACAACTAAGGTAGCGGAAATTACAAACGATCCTGCTATGAATTTGGTTGATGGAGAAATTAGTGGAAAAAAAATAACCTTTAATAACGAAGTTATACTTAACTTACCGAAACATTTTAAAGATCTTCCTGATGGAAAATATTCGTTTGGTATTAGAGCTTCTGGGGTTACAATTGATAAATCAGGATTTCCATTCCAAATTGAATTAGCTGAAATAAGTGGATCAGAAACATTTCTTCACCTTAATAATGACCAGATACACGTAGTTGGATTATTAGATGCAGTGAAAAATTTTGATATTGGCGAAACTGTTAAAGTTAGTTTTGATATAGAAAAACTTTATGCATTTGGATCCGATGGAATTCTAATGTCATCACCATACAGCGGGACAAAATAATGGCACAAATAAAACTTCAAAACATTGCACATTCTTATAACCCAAATTCTGTTGATAGTAAGTATGCTTTAAAGCCATTTGACATGACATGGGTTGATGGTGGGCGCTATGCAATTCTTGGTCCATCTGGTTGCGGGAAATCAACCATGTTAAATATTATGTCAGGTATTGTGAAACCCTCTGAAGGTCGATTACTTTTTGATGGTGTCGACGTTACAGAAGAAACAACTTCAGATAGAAATATTGCTCAAGTTTTTCAGTTTCCAGTCATTTATGGAACAATGACTGTGTATGATAATTTAGCATTTCCACTTGTATGCAGAGGATATGATAAAGCATTCATTCAATCTAAAGTTAATGAAGTAGCTGAAGCACTGAGTTTAGAAGGGTTACTATCACAATCTGCTCGAAAATTAACTGCAGATCAAAAACAATTAATATCACTTGGTCGAGGATTAGTTCGTGATAATGTTGCTGCTATTTTAATGGATGAACCTTTGACTGTTATTGATCCTGACTTAAAATTTAGATTGCGTCGTAAATTAAAAGAAATAAACCAGAAATATCAATCTACGCTTATTTATGTTACGCATGATCAAAATGAAGCAATGACATTCGCAGAAAATATAATTGTGATGGACGAGGGTGAAATTGTTCAAGTTGGTTCACCTGCAGAACTGTTTGACCGACCTAAAACAACATTTGTTGGATATTTTATAGGTGCTCCTGCTATGAACCTTTTTGAATGCAATGTGGTTGATGCCCACACAATAAAATTTGGGAGTGCTAAAATATCCACTGAAACTGATTTAAAATCTGTTAAGGATGGAAATCTTAAATTAGGTATTCGTTCCGAATATGTTCAATTAACGAAATCAGCTGGTAAGAACACAGTTCAGGCAAATATTGAAAGTGTTGATGATTGGGGAAATCATAAGTTAATTTCTGCAAACTTTGAGGGTAGTTCCATAAAGGTAAAAGTAAAACGTGAAATTGAAGTTCCTGCTGAAAAGGTTTTTCTTAAATTTCCTACTAAGAACTGCTGTATATACGAAAATGAATTATTAGTTTCGTAATTGCTGATTAACGTGGCGTAATTACTTACTGTTGTTGTAATATGTTGGTTTATCTTTATAGCATATAAATGTTAGGATGAATTATGCAAAATCAAGTGAGTATAAAAGAACACTTAATAAAAACACTAGTGGTTTCATTTTTATCTTGCTTAATGATGCTATTTGTTACTGAGTTGGTAGTTCCTATACAATCATATTTTTTACCTGAATTGACATTATTTGCAGCACTCATCTTTCCAGTGCATGGTATTAGAGTTATTTCTGCTTGGTTATTTGGTTGGTATTCTGTCATTTACCTGTTTGTCTCAAATATTTTTGTATTTTTTCTTTTAAGTAGACATGAGGATAGTTTATATGGTTTGCTTTCAGCTCAATCAATAATGGCCTGGGTGCTGGTTAGTCTTATATGTATTTTTACATTTGATTTATTAAGATTGAGTGGTGTGGATACAAAAACTACCATTGGTAAAATCAATAAAGATGCTTGGAAACTTATAGTTTTAGTTGGCTTTATTTCATCTGTTTTTAACTCTCTTGGCCATAATTTGATATTTACATCTAATATAATGCCTGAAAATTCTTTAAGACTTATTTTTGCCTTTTTAATAGGTGACACAACTGGCACAGTTGTTTGTCTTTTTATGCTTATATATATTTTTAAGTTTTTTAACCGTTATCTTGAAACTGTCATTAAATGATGACGCTTATTTTTTATATAAGCTAATTTTCCTGAAAAATAACCAAGTAAAATCCCAATGCAATCTGCTTTGAAGTCATTAAAATCGCCAAAACGATTGACATAAGGTTGAATGATTTCAATACCTGCGCCAAGGCATAATCCAAATAGCACTATAGCAAAACCTAAACGTTTATTTGCTGCAACCATAGGGTATGTTAATACTGCGAATGCAATGAAGTGGTGCCACTTATCTGAGCCAGGAGCATCAATTTTTTGAGGTAGTGGAGAGAGCGTTCCTAACAAAATTAAAAGAGTAAAAATGAATGTAAGAATTAATGCAAATTTATAATTTGGAAAAATTATTTTTTGTATCAGAGTAAACATCATTTGGTTATGGCAGTAAATTTTATTAGATAAAATCTAATATTTTAATTGCCGCGAACTATTATGTATATGTTAGCGCCAATCATTCAATACTTTTCTGTATAATAAGATCTACGGTCGAACTACAAAAAATCCACTATCATCAAGAACCATTAAGCGCCCAACCCCGCCTGGAACAACACGTGCATGTTCAGATATGGGAGGTGCTTTACCTTCTTTTTTAGTTATGCCCTTTATTGTATTATTGCATGCGCTAAATGTTAGATCGGGAATGCTTTCTGACATACTTTTTAGTCGATCATTGACGGGTGATTTATCAGTTCTTAATAAATTAATACCTGCATTGAATGCAACAATTTCAATTTCAAAGATTTCACCTTTATTGCTCATTCCTCGTGCAAAGTTTGCAGCAACGTTAAGAGCTTTTGTAAATGTGGCTGTATCTCCATCACTTACTTGTATTGCAAGGCGTTTGACACCGTCATCACTTTGTCCTGCAATAAGCTGTGTAGATGCAATTGGTAATAGCAAAGAGCCTAAGATTAATTCTCTTCGTTTCATATTATATTCCCCCGGTTTAATTATTGAATATCATATTCAATAATTAATATATAATATTTATTACTTATCAATAAAAATCAACACTATTCAAAAAAAGCTTTTTAAAATTAATGCTCATTTGAAGATTGAAGTAAGCCACCTATTTCTTTTTGAGCTACTTTATTAGCTATCACAAAGGAAAGTATCCATCCGCTTGATACTG
>Ga0228662_1000401_pt1 | contig 22230 bp, 12 predicted proteins | sample 76DmetaG_FD_183173 | JGI IMG/M metagenome (GOLD analysis project Ga0228662, IMG submission 183173) | Seawater microbial communities from Monterey Bay, California, United States - 76D | ecosystem: Environmental > Aquatic > Marine > Coastal | place: USA: California | collected 2016-11-10
AAGGAAACGCACTTTCTGACGTAAAACTACTGTACAAGGCTATGCCCGACACCAAAAAAGGGGTGCACTTTGGTTCACGTATCGTATTTGATGCAGATGGATACCTGTATTTCTCTATAGGTGACAGAGGCGAGCGAGATATAAACCCCCAAGACATTACAAAAGATAACGGCAAAATATACAGGCTACACGATGACGGGAGTATTCCCGAGGACAATCCTTTTGTAGGAGTGGAAGCTGCTAAAGAAGCCATATATTCATACGGACACCGTAACCCCCAAGGGATGGTAATTCACCCTGAAACGGGTGCTATTTGGGCACACGAACACGGACCACGAGGTGGCGATGAAATTAATATTATTGAAGCAGGCAAAAACTATGGCTGGCCTAAGATTACGTATGGCAAAAATTATTCGGGAACGACCATCACCAAAAATCGTTCACTCCCAGGGATGGAGCAGCCTTTCTACTATTGGGTGCCTTCTATAGCGGCATCGGGAATGGCTTTTATAACCTCCGATAAATATCCAAATTGGAAAGGAAGCATACTGGCTGGATCACTAAAAAAATCGTACTTGGAACGCCTCACAATTCGTGAAAACAACGTGGTGGAGCGGGAAAAAGTTGCAGCTGATATTGGGCGTGTACGTGATGTTATTATAGGTCCTTATGGCTACATCCACATCGCTGTTGAGTTTGAGGGGATATATCGTATTAAGCCGTTAACAAAAAACTAATAGCTACGGTATCGCTTTCGCTGTAAATAAAAAACGGCTCCTTTGAGCCGTTTTTGGGTATAAATAAACGTAATGCTTATTTCTTTTCTTCTGCAAGTTCTGCGAGCATGGCCAAGGCATGTCCTTGATTGGGCTCGAGTGCTACTATAATTTTATCGTCCATAATTTCTAACTTTTACGGCGTTAAACTTATCGTAACGATTGATCCGGGTGCGTTCTCTCCACCCGCGACTATATTATAAACCCAGTCCACACGGGTTAAAGTATAGTGTGTATTTGTTTCCTAAAGGTAATTTTTTTAAGTTTAAAAATATGTAAATTCTTAAAAAAAATTACATTAGATTAACTTTAACCTAACTAAAATGCGATTTCTATATTATCTCCCCATAATAGCCTTATTAACATTCCAATTTGCAGAAAGCCAACCTTACCTGGAATTACTTCGAGACGGAGAAACCTCTCTTGAAAAAATTGAACAAGCTGCCAACCGCTATTTTAAAAAAGTAGGGACTGACAATAACGATTATAAGTTTTACCAACGTTGGCTATATGGTGCAAAAATGGAGGCGGATGAACAAAACATATTAACGCCAAATAGCGTGTACCTAGAGGAGTTACACCGTTACAATAAAAGCCGTAATATTTCTACACGTTCAGGAGTAGTGCAACAGACCGCCGCTTGGAATGACCTTGGTCCTACCTATAAAAATGGTACTTCTGGATGGAATCCTGGCGTGGGTAGAATTACTTCATTGGCATTTGAAAATACAACTCATTTTATCGCCGGAAGTCCCACAGGTGGCATCTGGAAGACAACAGATGGTGGGCAAAATTGGAGCTGCTTAACAGATAATATGTCTAATATTGATGTCTATAGCCTTGCGCTAGCACCAAACAACAGCAACACCTACTTTTGGGGAAGCACCGAAGGTAGAATATTCAAATCAACAGATGGTGGGGCATCTTGGACATTACTCAATGGCAGCAGCAGTATGGGTAGTAGCACATATGACAGGGTAAATAAAATACTTATCAAGCCCGAAAACACAGACATCATGTATGCAAGTGTTGAAAATGAAGGGGTTTTTCGATCAACCAATGGCGGCGTAAGTTGGAGTAAAATACACAGTGAATCCTATGATGGGTATGATATTGAGTTTAAACCGGGAAACACAAATGAAGTATATGCCACAGGTAATAACTTTTACAAATCTACCGATAACGGAGTGAGTTTTTCACCTCTCAGCAAACCCGATTTAAGCATAGGTGGGGTTAACTGGACGCAAGAGATGATAAAGGGGGATCATGAGTGGGTTTATGCAAACACCAATCAAAACAATACAGTTTCACCAAAAACAGGAAATGGCTTGGGTCTTTATTTCAGTGGAACCTTTGAAAACTATAGTGCGAGACTCATTTCAAAACAAATTGATTTAAGTGCTGTAGCAAACCCTAGCCTTTCTTTTTCCTACACCAATGCAAATTATGGAGGAGACGTGGAAGAACTTACAGTATCCTATAGAACAAATACATCCCAAAGCTGGACAACACTTAGCTCTTATACCACTGAAGCTGCTAGCTGGACAGACGTTCTTCTTGACCTCTCAACTGTAACCAACAATTCTAGCACTTTTCAAATTGCTTTTACTGCGCTATCAAATTGGGGAAGAGGCCTAACACTAGACGATATCACACTAAAAGATGCTTCTGATAATATACTCTTTTTTGAAGGCTTTGAAGCTAAAAATTCACTCCTCAATGGTGCTTTTTCTGGAGATGCCAAAATGATGGGAGTATCGGCTCAAGATCCATCTAAAATATATATACTAGAAGAAAAAAACAGTATTTTCAACGGACTCTATATTTCTAATGACAATGGACAGACTTTTTCAAAATTAGACCATACTGACAAAAACTATTTTGGTTACTCTTCCCAAGCTGATGATAATAGAGGTCAAGCGCCTCGAGATATGGACATAACCGTAGATCCTAATAATGCGGACATCGTGTATATGGCTGGAATTTTATCATGGAGATCAACTGACGGCGGCGAAAACTTTTCTATTTCTTCCCAATGGGTCCCTGGAAATGCGGTTAATGAAAATATTGGCTATTGTCATGCAGACATAGATATTATCGAGTATGTAAACGGCAATCTTTTTGTAGGTTCTGATGGCGGTGTATATAAGGCAGCAGATCCAAATACTATTTCAGCCAACTATTATGAAGACCTTTCAACAGGAATTGGCGTACGTCAGTTCTATAAGATTGGTGTTTATGGCGGTGCTTCTGAAATCGTAAGCGGTGGATCGCAAGACAATGGAACTTCGGTTCTTGTTGGCGGTGTGTGGAAAGACTGGCTTGGCGCAGATGGCATGGAAACCTTTGTCGATAAAGATGACAGCAACACACTCTATGGAACATCTCAGTACGGCTTCCTTTATTTCAGTCCAGACCAAGGAGATACAAGGTTTGGCCTAGAAACCCCATCTGAAAAAGCTGGAAGCGATAATGGAGCCAACTGGATTGTGCCGTTTGAACAAGACCCCTTGATTTCAGATAAGTTATATGTAGCCTATGATGTTGTTTATGCGCAAGCCTTAGGCTTAGGCTTAGGCTGGAATGCCATTTCACAACAATTTGATAGTAATATTGATCATTTTAAAATTGCACCTAACAACAGTGATATCATGTATCTGGCTGTTAATAATTTGTTTTATAAAACGACAGATGGAGGGCTTACAGACTGGACAGCTGTTACCCTTCCGGAAAACACAGGTAGTATCAACGCCATTACCATCAATAAAGACAATCCCAACATGCTGGCATTGGCAGTTTCTGGAAGCAATAAGGTGCTCCTTTCTAGCGACGGCGGAAGCAACTGGCAAATTATCAACAATAGCCTACCCAGCTTTTCAGCAAATGCCTTGTGTTTTTATGGAGAGGACTTGATTCTAGGTATGAACTATGGTGTATTTTACAATGATGCTGATGACAGAAATACGTGGGTAGCGTTTTCGGACAACCTGCCAAACGTAAGAATATACGAGTTGGAAGTAAACTACAATACGAACAAGGTATATGCAGCTACTTATGGACGGGGGCTTTGGGCTGCCTCGTTGGACCCTTCAGCCTTGAGCGTTGATGATAAAATATTGGCGCAAATATTGGTCTATCCCAATCCAGCTGATGATCATGTCGTATTAAAAATACCGCAGTCGATTGATGCTTCATTGAAAATATACAATACCAGCGGTCAAATTGTTTACTATGCAAAAAAACAAACCTTAGAGCAAAATCACCGAATACCTATATCCTATTTGAGTAAAGGAAACTATGTGCTACGGATAACTACTGACCACCACACAACAACGTTTAAGGTTATGAAGAATTAGGTTATATCAATTGATTGAATACTCAATAATCTCTTGTTCGGGTACGTTACCCAAATCACCTGTGTCGCTAATCCATGCTTCAAGCAGGCTATTGAACTGACGTAGCTTAGTGTTGTAAGACGCCTTATCAGCCAAGTTGTTTAGCTCAAAAGGGTCCTTTTTTAGGTCGTAAAACTCCATTTCAGGCTTTGGGGTGTCAAACCAGCGCTGTGCGTTTTTATCCAAAAGACCTTTTTCATTCAACGCTATCAATCGAAGCATCATGGGCATCTTTTTTCTGTAATTGACATCCAATGCATGAGGTAATGAAACATTGTAGTTTTTAATAAGCTTATATCGCTTTGTCTTGATGGATCTAATGCGATCTACTTGGCCGTCAAATCTGTCAGAAGCCGTCACCAAATATTTTCTGGGCTTGGTGTCTTTGTCTAAAATAGACTTGCCCTGAAGGTAGTCTGGGAGGGGAATATTTGCCAGTTGCAATACTGTTGGTGCCAAATCCACAAAACTCCATAAGTCGTCGTTACGTTTGCCAGCCTTGGCGTTTTTTGGTAATTTAATCATCAGTGGCACTTTTACACCCGAATCATAAATAGCACGTTTGTGTCTGGGGAAGGGTCCGCCATGGTCACTGTAAAAAAAGATATAGGAGTTGTCATATAAGCCTTGTGCTTTTAATTCGTTTATAATGGCACCTATCTCTTTATCCATGCGCACCAAATTACTGTAGTTGATGGCCATATCTTCTCTAATAATCGGATCTTCTGGAAAATAGGGTGGAATATTATTCACCTCCTCTGGCGTTACATGTCGCTTATTGTTGTGTTGTGCCCAAATTTGTGACTCGTGCGTGATTTGAAAATTAAATACCGCAAAAAAGGGTTGTCCCTCAGCGCGGTTACGCCAGTGGATGTTCGCTTTTTGCTCACCGGCACAGTAACGGCAGGTTTGGTCCCAAGCATCGTCACTAATCTTAAAGTTATAATCTTGTTTATTGCTGTTGGTGCAATAATATCCAGCTTCTCGCATATAAGCGGTGAAAGGACGGATATAATCCGGGAATTTTGGCGAATAGCTCGGAATGCCTAATTGGGGCTGATTACTGTCACGCCCTTCGTTGTAGGTCCGCATATTATGAGTACCCAAGGTGGTCGGATACATACCCGTAATTATGGCACTTCGCGCCGGAGAACAAACAGGCGTCGTTGCATGCATATTGTCATAAATAACACTGTCTTCAGCCAATTGTGAAAGGTGAGGTAAGGAAACGGTATCGTCGCCATACATAGGAAAAAATTCAGGCGATTGATCTTCACTAACAAGCCAAATGATATTGGGTTGTTTACTCTGGGCATTAGCAAAAGAAAACGTCAATAAAACAACTCCTATACTGCTTAAAATACCTTTCATCTATCTATAAAGTTAGCATAATATTTTTGATAGGTATCAAAAAACATATTTCCTATTTTTTTCATCCCAGTATAATTATAATGGCCTGCCGGCTTTCCATTCCAATTATGCGTGTAGGTAGGAGTGTAGTTTGTTGCCTTGGGGTTGTTGCTTTTTAGAACCAGCGAAACGTTTAACCCTTTTTTACTTGTATCCCTCATGCCTTTAACCACTTTATCGTTCCCCACTCCTAACATAAGAAAAGGCATATATGGAACGCCATAATAATCTCTTACTTTTTGGATAAGTGTAGCGATATTTTGTCCATAGGTGCCTGAGGGCATAGGACCATTGTCAGATTCACCTTGCACCCACAGCATGCCAACAATTTCAAAGCTATTGGGGGGTAATTTGGCAAGTTGTGCATCTGTTGTCGCAATAAAATCCTCAAAAAGTTTTGGTTTATTTTCATCTCCTATAAGCCTTGCTTTTTCTTGGTTCCAGTTTGGATTCCATGCCCCATAGAGTGATGTACCTCCTTGAGAGCGCTTAATAAATAAAAACTTCTCTTCAGGGTAAGCTTTAGAAAGCGTCATGCCAAAAAACAATTCAGGGCCAAAGCATTGGTCAAGTCTAAATTTCTTTTTTACAAAAGGCCAAGGATCAGTAACATCCAAAGGGCCATCCACAATTAAAGGAACATTTCCGTTGCCAACCGTTCCTTTATAATAAAAATGGATTCTTTTTTGTGCAAATGCTAATTGCTTTCGCTCATCTATTGTAAGTTTTTCAGCAGCGCCACGCCCATCCATATTAGACTGCCCTGCAAGCAAAAAAACTTTGGTTTTTTTTGCGTCTTGGGCTTGGGTCATAGTCAAGCAAAGCGGAAGTAGTGCCAAAAAAAATAGCCGATTTAACATAAAATCTTTTGTTTCTAATTGGTTCTTTCGCTGTATATACGCTTCACCACTACATCAGTCATGGCGCGCATTTCTTCAAGTGACATGTCGTCTTTGTATTGTTTTTGCAGCGATTTTATTTTTTGCTTTAGGTTGGCTGTTATTTGTTCATAGCCTGGCTTCCCATACAAATTATTCATTTCGTTTTTGTCGTTTTCCAGGTCAAAAAGCTCCCATTCATCCATGTCATAATAGAAGTGTATCAGCTTATACTTACCCGTACTTACACCATAGTGAGGCTGCACTTTATGCCAAAAGGGGTATTCATAGTAGTGATAATATACGGCATCCCTTCCCTTATAGCGTTTGCCATAAAGCTGTCTTTTAAAGCTTTCGCCTTGGATGTCTTTGGGTATCGAAACACCTGCCAAATCCAGTAGTGTGGGAGCAAAGTCAATATTCAACAACAACTCCTTGTTGTGTGTACCTGCCTTAATTTTTTTTGGGTATTTGACCATAAAAGGCATGCGGAACGAAGGTTCATACATCCAGCGTTTGTCAAACCAGCCATGCTCACCTAAATAAAAGCCTTGGTCAGAGGTGTAGACCACTATGGTATTTTCATCCAAACCATTTGCTTTGAGGTAGTCAAGCATTTGCCCAACGGCTTCATCTACTCCCGCAACACATCGCAAATAGTCTTTTATATAGCGTTGATACTTCCAGTTTTTCAAAGCAGCACCTTGAAGGCTGTCGTGAGGTGTCCAAAACTCACCATTATTACCATAGCGCAGGTAACGGCCCAATTGTCTTTTTGTTAATCCTTCAGGCGCTGGAACCTTAAGGTCTTTTCTATTCATATGGTTCTCAATCTCCAGCATATTGTTGGAAGCTGCTAAGCGACCTTCATAATCATCATTAAAGGTTTCATGGTGAGGGAAATCTTCAGTATATAAATCATTAAACTTTGGGTTTGGTGTCCAAGGTCGGTGCGGCGCCTTAAACTGATACATTAGCATAAAAGGCTTGTCTTTGTCCCTTGTTTCATCAAGCCATTTCAAGGCATCGTGTGCAACTTGCGCTGTTGAGTGACGTGTGGTTTCTTCAATCTTCTTTGTGCCATTTTCTACAAAAACTGTATTGTAATACGTTCCTTGCCCTCCGTGATTGACCATGACTTTTGAATAATCAAACCCAGTGGGTGCTGTACCTAAATGCCATTTACCAATAACGGCTGTTTGATACCCTGCTTTTTGGAGCAGCTTTGGAAAAGTTTGCTGTGAAGCATCAAAATCGCCTCCCTTTTCATTTTTGAAGAATCCATTGACGTGGCTGTACTTACCGGTCAGTATTGCAGCCCTACTTGGACCACAAATACTGTTTGTGTTATAGGTAGCGTGCATCAACATGCCCTCATTTGCAATACGATCAATATTAGGGGTCGGTGCTAATGCTGCTAGCCAGTCGTTGTAAGCACTCACGGCACTCACGGCGTGATCATCAGACATTATAAATACAATATTGGGTTGCTTTTTTTGCGCTTGGGCAATAAAAGAAATCAGCACACAAAAAAACAGGTTTATGGTAGTTTTCATATTATTGAACTGGTTTAAATTTGATTTGTTGGCTTAGACTGTCGACGAGTTTTCTATACTTGGGCTGATCTGCAATATTGTACATTTCTAAAGAGTCAGCTTTTAGGTCGTAAAGCATGTTGTCATAAACATTCCCTTCTTCATTCCTGCGCCATTCAGCGTACAAATAGTTGGGAGAAACAACCATATCACCATTCCAAATTCTTGAATATCCTACTGTTTTAGAAATCAAGCTAGGGTCTTTTAGATTTTTTACTAAAGAGGTTCCCTCAACACGTTCGGGTGTTTCGAATCCAACAAGCTCGGCTATGGTTGGATATAAATCAATCAACTCAACATAGCTTTGTGATTGTGCTTTTTGGGTTAAACCAGGCACGCGTATCATCAACGGAACCCTGTTTTCGACATTAAAAAGATTGTGCTTAGACCACCTGTTATGCTCCATGAGACTAAAGCCATGATCACTGGTAAAAACGACTATGGTATCGTCACTTAATCCCAACTCATCTAATGTGTCCAACACCTTGCCTATTTGTGCATCTGTATAGCTCACACAAGCATAATAGCCATGAATAAGTTGTTTTGCAAAGTCTTCTTTAAGGGTGAATGAAGCGGCATTTTTAGCATCATTACCGTTATTTTTTGGAATGCCCTTGTACTTGACCATTTCATACCAATTTCCTGCAGATTTTGGCCCGTTTTTAGGAAAGGTATTATTAACAGGAAGTTGGATATCTTCATCATCATAATAGTCCCAATATTTGCTAGGTGCATTAAATGGCAAGTGAGGCTTAAGGAACCCAACAGCCAATAGAAACGGCTTACCCGATTTCTTTAATTTTTTTAAATCTTCAACGGCCTTATTGGCGATTTTTCCGTCTTTGTAAGATGCATCAGCGACGTCCAATCTTTCAAATGGATAAACGCCAGCCAACCCTTCTTTTTCAAGGGCTTCGCTAGATTTGGGATCCACGTAATCCTGATTATTAAACTTCCCCTTTGGGCGCCAAATCTCAGACCATGTATGTGCCATATCATCTCTATTATGAGAGATTTTACCATTGCTAATGGTCGTGTAACCATTATTCTTTAACAGCCCAGGAAATGTAATGGCATCTGGCATGTCGTTGCTAATGGAGGTGGTGTATTTCATAAAATAATTACGCGATGGCCTGATGCCTGTAAGTATGCTTGCTCTTGAAGCACCACAAGTTGGAATATTAACAAAGGTGTTGTTAAACTGCACTGCATTTTCGGAAAAAGCGGTGATGTTGGGTGCCACAATTTGATCAGCGCCATATGTTGGCAATACTGGTCTCAAATCATCTACAATGATGAAGAGCACGTTTTTAGGTTTTTTTTCTTGTGCTTGAAGGGTAAAACTAAATAGTACTATCAAAAGGTATATGGGCATATTATTTTTCATTGTAATAAATATTTTGAGTTAGATTAACACGTGCTTTCTTCAAGCTTTTGGAGGCAGATGAGTTTCCGGTATAAATAATAAAGTCCCCTTTTTCAGCGAGGTATTTCATGTCAATGTTGTAATAGGCAAAGGCCTCAGCCGTTAATGAAAACCTAACATTTTTTGACTCCCCTGGCTGGAGGCTTATTTTATCATAGGCTTTTAATTCAAGAACAGGTCTGGTAACACTGCTGAATTCATCTCTAATATACAGCTGAACGGTTTCAGCTCCCGCCATATTACCCGTATTTTGAACTGTTACATCAACATCTAATGTGTCCTTCCCGTTCCATGAATATTTAGATAGTGTGGGCGCTGATATTGAAAAGGTGGTGTAACTTAATCCGTAACCAAATGGGTAAAGCGGTTTTGTTTTCTCAAAAGCATACTTGTGTACATAATTCGTGGGTTTATGGTTGTAAACCATTACAAGTTGGCCAACTGACCTAGCAGTTGTAATGGGCATTTTTCCGCTTGGATTAACCATTCCAAAAACTATTTTACCCAAGGATTTGCCACCCATACTTCCGGGCTCCCATGCATGAATGATTGATTTAATGTTATCTTCTATCCATGGTTCACTAATTGGTTTTCCACTAACATAAACTACAGTAAGGTTTTTGTTTTTTTCATAAATGGATTTAACTAAATCAAGCTGTTTTCCTGGAAGGCCTAAAAAGCTTCTCGCTTTATTTTCTCCTGCCGTCTTTTCAAAGCTTTTGCCGCCTTCCCAAGTATATCTTAACGAGTTATCGCCAACAACAACAAATACGTGATCATAATTTATAGCCATTTCAGAAGTGGCTTTGATTTTCGAATCTTGAATATTTCTAATCTTGATGCCTGAATTGTAATAGTCTACGTTATGGTTATACTTCTCGCCAATTTCCTGTATACCTTCAAAAATAGTCACCACGTTATCTTCAGGCTGCTCGAAATGCCAATCGCCCAAAGTAGTATTGTTATGTGCATTAGGCCCCGTAACCAATATCCGTTTTGAGTTTGAATTATTGATGGGAAGTACGTTCTTATTTTTTAAGAGTGTAATGGCATTATCAGCTATTTCTTCAGCTTTATTCAAATGACTTTTAATGAAAACATTCTCCTCAATTTTGGAAGTGTCAACAAATCGCTCTTCAAATAAACCAAGTTGGAATTTTGCATATAATATTTTTGAACATGCCTCATTAACTCTGTCGATTGATAATTTTTTTTCTTTGACTAGGGCAACGACAAAATCATAAAATTCGGGGCCATGCATATTCATGTCCATGCCTGCAGCTACCGAAAACAACGATGCTTCCTTATAGTTTCTTGCCACCTTATGATACGACCATATTCTTTTGATATCGTACCAGTCACTTACATAAAAACCATCAAAGCCCCACTTATCTCTAAACAGATCTGTCATAAGACCCTTGTGCATATGGCAAGGAATTCCATTGAGTTCGTTATGGGCTGTCATTATGGAATAAACACCTGCATCTATTGCCTTTTTATAGGGAGGCAAATGAATTTCATATAATGTTCTTTCCGAAACATCCATGGGTGAAATGTTTAGTCCGTTGAGTGGTTCGGCGCCAGCAATCATGTGTTTTGCACAAGCAATTACATTGTTTGGGTCGCCAAAGTCATCCCCTTGAAAACCCATGATCATTGCCTTACCCATTTCCCCTACCAAGAACGGATCTTATCCAAAAGTTTCACCAACACGACCCCATCTTGGGTCACGTGCCACATCAATATTTGGCATAAACGTCCATTGAGAGCCTGTAGCCCTCATTTCCCTAGCACTTTGTTTGGCTACATCATAAGCAAAATCATTATTAAACGTGGCAGCAATTGATATCGGGGATGGATAGACAGTTGTTCCGCTAACCATAGCGTTTCCATGAATGGCATCAATGCCTATAATTAGCGGAATTTTTAGCCTAGACTTTAACGTAAAATCTTGTAAGAAATTAACCTCACTGGGCTCAAGAACATGAAGAAAAGAGCCTATTTTTCCATCAATAATTTCCTGTATAATTTCACTTTCAGACAAGCCATACATCGCAAAAGCATCTTTATTCAGCTTAGATACATCGCCAGAAGCCTTTTTATTTCTCTTTTGTTTTTTTAAATACGCTAATCCAACATATTGACACATTTGACCTACTTTTTCTTCCAAGGTCATTTGAGACATCAAATCAGCAACACGACTATCAACAGCAGCGTTGGGGTTTAAATATATTGATGTGCTGTTTTGTCCAAAAACAGTAGCGGTTATCAAAAGTATTGTTAGTTTTAATTGCATTATTTACTTTAATATTAGTTTGTCATCTGGTTTAACAACGGCTTCTCTTAGCGCAAAATATGCTGGCTTTGGGTTGCTATTTTTATCAAATATGAATCGAAATTTATCATGATGCCTACCCGTATTTTTATCAATCATTCCCCAAGTATTAAAAGTCACTACACCATTTTTTCTTTTTGACAATAAAACTTTTAAAATATTTGAATATGCTGATGCTTGATCTTGTAGTGATTTCAAATTAATACTTGAATCCATTATTTGGTAATCAATTTCGGTGACGTGAAAATCCAGTCCGTGTTGATGCGCCCAATCAATAAGGGAAGCAAAATAGTCCAGTTGCTTTTTGTCTAGCGCAAGTGGTTTATTGCTTCTCAAATGGGCTTGCCACCCCAAACCGTCAACCCGATACCCTTGCGCCTTGAGGTATAAAATGGTCTCTTTTACTTTATCCCACATTTTGGGTTCCATACCTCCGTGTTGATTAAAGACCAAGCTTTTCTCAGTTGCGTACTTATTGGCAATCTCAAATGCTTTTGTGATATAAAGGGGTACATCGTTTTTATCCCTACCTATTTGTTCCCAGGGGTTTTCCCAAAGATTTACGCCTGGTTTTTCTTCAAACCAAAAACCCTCTGGAGTAATGGTTTCATTAACGACATCCATCCACTTGACGGAGGGTTCTTTGTTCATGCGTTTGCAAAGCGCGGTAAAAAACTCCACCATGTTCTTTTCCAATTCTTTTTTGGTTCTACTGTCTGTCTTTGCCCAATGCGAGGCTTGCGGGCTTATCGGACCATGGACGCGCAGCGTAATGTTATTTTTATCAGCAAAATCTAAATAGTCGTTAATGAGGTTCCAGTCCCAAACGCCTGGTTTTGGGTGAATTCGCGCTTGCTTGGCGCAGTTTTCAGGCGTTGAATAAGTAAATTCTTGAAGGAAAAGATCTGATACGTTAGTATTGAGTTGTCTGTGATTTAAAGTAGCGCCAATATATACCTGATCGGGGTCATAGCCTTTTTCAGAAATTAAATCCTTAATCCCGCCACTAGCCTTTTTGGCTTGTGATTTGGGCTGTGCTTTTGGTGGTTTGGCTGGTGATAAGAAAGTCAAGGCTTTCTTTTTAAGCTCGTCATAAATAGCAGCATAACCATTCAATCCAATATGATTTTTTGTTTCCAGTGGATCGGTACTATAGTCGAATAGCTCTTCTTGAACAATATCTTTATCTGTGATTTTTTGACCTATTTTAGACTTGTCTATCCAAAGGGTGTAGCGATGAGCAGCTGTTCTAAAACTATACCCCATCTTATTGTTTCTTGGGTATTGGCTTACAGCAAAGTCTTTAACCGATTGTTGTTGTCCCATCATCATAGGCAATAAGGACATGCCGTCAACATTTGAAGGAGGTGCTATTTGCGCCATGTCAGCCAAGGTTGGAAAAACATCTACAAACTCGGTTGGCGATATAATTTTTTGAGCAGCCCTTGTTTTGGGGTTATAAATAATCAAAGGGGAACGTGTTGCTTGCTCAAAATTTGAATGTTTGGTCCACATACGGTGGTCGCCCAAATGAAAACCATGATCACCCCAAATAACAATAATGGTATTGTCCATCAACCCTTCTTTTTTGAGCTTGTTGACGATTTTACCAATTTGAAAATCAATAAATGAGGCACATGCATAATATCCATGGACTAATTCTCTTTGAAATGCTTCATCAAGATTTAGTTGGCCATTGTTATCAGTCGTATAAAATCGGTCATCCATAGGGTATTTTGAAATTTCACCAGGCCCTTTAAATGCTAATCGGCCAATATTTGAACCTCGTTTTTGAAATGCAGCAAGTGGAATTCTATCTCTACCATATAGATTCCAGTATTTTTGAGGTGCAGAGAAAGGAAGGTGGGGGCGCTTAAAACCAACAGCCAAAAAGAATGGTTTTCTTTTAGTAGATAAGTCATCAATCATACGCAGTGCTTCAGCAGCAATAGCACCGTCAACATAAGCTTCATCTGGAGCTGGACTGGACGAAAAAGGTGGCCTAAATACAGTTTTTAGATATTCCCCTACTTTGGCAGGAGGAATATTTTCCCTCTTAACAATAGATTTAATTTTTTCTTTTATTTGCTCGTTTTGATAAAAACCAACCATTGGGCGACCCCAATCCTTGGGATATTTTAATTGATGCTCTCGTTTGTAGGGTAATGACCACGAAACACCATCAGATTGTTTATCTACTCCCCTTGGATCAAATATTTTACCGACACCTGCAGTTGTGTATCCCATTTGTTTAAAATGCTGGGGAAGGGTTACGACATTGGGGAGTTTATCCCGCATTCGGGTTTTTAAATCATAGACTTGCGTCTTATCTGGGCGTAAGCCCGTAAGCAAGCTTATGCGTGAGGGGCTGCAAATAGCTTGTTGGGTATGAGCATTTAGAAATACGCTTGATTTTCTTGCCAACATATCCATATTAGGCGTAACAGCAAATGCATCCCCAAAGCTTCGAATGGTTGGTTTTAAATCATCAACTGCAATAAACACTACATTTAGTGGCTTGTTGTTTTGCCCAAAAACGGCACAGGAAAAAGCGATAAGAAAAAAATAAACTATGCTATGCATTTGGGTTGCTGTTGGTTGGTTTTGGTTAACTACTATCTCTTAATGATACTCTTGGTACAAAAGAGGTTATTTTCAGTGACGATTTCTATAAAATATATGCCATTTTTTAAAAAGGAAAGGTCATATTGATTTTTTTGCCCATTCCATGACTTTATTTTTTTTCCATTGATATTATATAGAGATGCTGTAAGAACTGAAACGTCTTCTTCAATGTAAAGTTTGTTACTTACTGGGTTTGGATAAACATTAATGTTTTGAGAAAGGTCTTTTTTACTTAATGTTTCCTGTGTAACTGAAAAGTTGTCAAAATAATACGTTCCTATATCCTGTCCGCACAAAAGCTGAAATTGTATAGCGGAGGTTCCATCTGGGACATCAAATGAAAAAGTATAGGGCGTTTGGGGATAAGATGTTTGTAGTGTTTTTACTTGAGACCCCGTAAATTGATTGCCATTTAATATATATTTTACCCGCATTTTAAATGTCAAACTCGAAGAGCTTCCCTTGCCATATACACTGAAAGTATATCGTTTATTATTAAAACTACCATCATTGGAAATTTCTTCGTTTCTCAAAATTACGCTTCCCATTGTTCCAGATTGTAAAACAGTAATTTTAGCTGCACTAACGCCAGTTAAAGAACCACTGCAAGTTGCATCTTCAAGCACGGCCTTATTATTATCATTTGGTTGACGATACAAGGACCAATTGCTGTCAAATCCACATTCAAAGTCCATGTTTTTAAGTACATCGGTGTCATTGCATGTTTTTGCAACACCAAGTAAAGCATCTTTAATATCGTCCACCCAAAGACTCGTTTCAACCTCTGTACTTATTGTTGTGGATTTTGGATCGTAGCTGTCCACACAGAAGTAATCAATGTCATAAACAGTAAGACCTGAGTCTTTTCGCAAGTGAATGGATTTAGAAGCTTCACCACCAGCATCCCAAGCTGAAAATGAAAAATCCCTGCTAATAGCGGCGTTTGCCAAATATGCGTGATACTCATACCTAGAGTTAAGGTCAGGTCCACCATCTGCATATCCATTGCCATTGGGTGAATTATTTGCTGTAACAAGGTGTAAGTCTCCTGTTTGATAACTATAACCATATGCATTGTCAGCACTAAACTCACCTAAATAAACAGCCACAGGGGGGTTAAACTGATTTGCCCAGTCAGCAACTGTTTGAAAATCAGCATCAACATCATTTTTATCCTGGTTGGTACCCCAATTGTTTTCATTATACCTGTAATCGCTAGACTTTGTAAAGCTAAATGGCAGATAATAGTGAAATGTAGCAATAAGGTAATTATCACTATTTATAATTTGATTTCCAATGGAGGTTATCGCTCTAAAACTGTTTTGCGAGCCGCCTGTAACAACTATTTTTCTTGTCGAGTTATTACCTCCCGAGGCCCTAACAATTGAAATTACTTCGGCATTAATCTCATCCATTTCGGAGGCTGAAATATGAAAATAGGGTTCATTAATGACCTCAAAAATTAGGTCGTCACTGTAATTTTTAAATCTATCTGCAATTTGTTCCCAAATCGAGTAGAATTTAGACAGGTCTGCGGCTCTTTTGGCAGACGTGGGGTGTGTATATTCTCCCTTTTCGGAGTCAAATGTGTAAATAAAATCAGATTTTAAAGTAGCACCATGAAAATCTAAAACAATGACCAAACCTTGATTAAGCCCCCATTGAATGACTTGTTCAATTCGGTTTAGATATGTGGAACTCACTACATAATCGGAGCGTGTTCCTGTAAAGCTAGTATTTGCATTTGTACTATATCCGGCATTACTACCAGAAGTTCTGGTGCCGAAGAAGTCCATAGGAATGCGAACATTTTTAAAGCCAGCATTTGCCACATCAATAAAGTACTGTTCGGTTGCTGCGCCCGCCCAGTTTCCTTCGACTGGAGCACTAAGCACATTCCCTAAATTAAGTCCACGGCCCATCTTTGTGACAAGCTGTTGAGGGGTCTGCTGGGCGCTTAAAAAACCTGCTACCAATAAAAGTAGCAGGTTTTTGAAATTGGTTATGGTGTAATTTATGGTGCTATTTTTTTTCGGCATTTTTTCTAGCCTCATTACTTAGGGTCATCATTTTTCTAGCATCTTTAGCTCCAAACTCAGCTGCTAATTTTTCTTGGGCTTTCTTGTATTCAGATTTATAGACAGCTTGTTTGTCTGCTTGCGCCGTTAGGTTTTGTGCCTTAATAGTCGCATTCGAATTGTAAACACGAGCAAGCATTACGTCGTAAACAAACTGCTGTTGCGTTTCATTTAACTCCATTTTTTCAGCGATATATGTTGAAAACATAGTCGCTCGATTCATTTGAAATTTGGTGTAGTCTTGTGCTTGAGCACAAAAAGAAAAGGCAATTGCTACAATAGAAAAGATGATTTTTTTCATTTTTTGGATATTAAAAAAGGGGGGGGCGATAAAAATTATCCCCCCTTTTGAGTTAAAATTTATCTTTTTATGAATTTAATTGCCTTAATATCATTTACTCTAGCAAAATAAACCCCTGGATTTAAATCACTAATGTCCATATGTTCTCCATTTGTTTCAACCGAAAAGGATTTAACACGTTGTCCTGTGATATTAAATACATCAACAATTGCAGTATCATTGATGCCGTCAAGCATGATGAACTGATTTGCAGGGTTTGGATAAACACTAAATGAGCTTTGCATAAATTCATCCACAGATGCAGTATAATTTACAGTGTCTACATAATTAGGAGCAGACACCTTTATCTGATCTAGCAAATAATAATCATCGGCGCCTGTAGTTCCAGTATTAGTGTTCGCTGCTCCAGCAGGTCTTTGGACAGTAACTACAAAGTGATCAATTACCACACCTGTAAGTGAAGTAGTAGTAGCTATATCATTGCCATCTCCATCTGTACTATCATTTGCGCCAAATGTGCCAGTTTTGGTAGTCGATCCTGACCAAGTCAATCCTTCATCATCCCCTGGGGCGCCTGCCCAAAATTCCCAAGTGTTATTATCAAAGTCTACAGTCACACCAACAACGACCGGACTTGTGTAAACCACGTTAGCACTACCAGTACCAAAATGTCCCCCTGTTTTCTGAACACCATTTGTGTCCGCATTGTATACATTACCAACAAAATGAACCTGACCGGCTTTATTCGGGTTTGGACGAACAACAAGGGAGGCTACAACTTGAGCGTTTGTATCCCTTAATTTAAGTTGTAAACTATTTCCTGAACCATCAGTTAGTTTCCAACCTTTTAATGCCATTGAAAAATGAACTTTTCCTGCGCTTAGACCCAAACTCTTTGCAGGACCACCACTATTTTGTGGACGTGCTGTGTTTGGATATCTTTGCGTATAAATATTTGTGGAATAACCATTATTTGTTTGTTTTGGCAACTTGTTTCCAGGAACTATAACACATCCAGGCGCTTCAGCACCATTAGCGGTAGTAGCTGCATTACCTATAACACCCAAATAGCCCGCAGCAGCAGGTTTTTGATTATTATCTCCAGAAGTTGAACCACCCCAAGTAGAATCATCAGCATCAAGCGCAGTTTTGAAAAAAACACCGCCAGTAGTTACATCAAAATTATAGGTGAATACCCCTTGTGAATAAACGCCAAATGATAGCGTTAGTATTAGTAAAAAGTATAATTGTTTCATATTTATGTTATTTAGTATTTAGGTTTTACTTATTTTTTAAAAAGTTTAATATTCTTCTGCAGCAAAGGCTTTGGAAACTTCTACAAGAAAATTTCTCAAAAGCCATTGTCCTTGTGTTGGATGTGTATCATCAACTCTATGACATCTTAAGAAAAAGTATAGGTTTTGTGTTCCTGAAGCTATATCAACAACTTTGTTTTCAACCTTGTTAAAAGTTGAAATGTCAGCTTTAATTGAACCCCATCTACTTGTACCTGACCAAGAGCTATCAGTTATATCCATCATTATATTCCAGGAATCTGGTGTAAGTGGTGGCAAACTGTTGTCAGTGGCTTGATAGCTGTAAAGCTCTCTTGCGTGCCTTTGGTTAAAGTAATTATTATAACCAAAAGCTTCATAAAAAGTAAATCTTACTTTTTTAAATGTAGCATCAGTTATTGGTATTTTAAGTTCCACAGCCGCATCCTTACGGTTAGCATTATTCGCTCCATTTATTGTTTGAAACTTTATTGCCGGTTTTCCTGTCTTACCATGGCTTGCAGTTGAAGCTAAATATGTAGTAGGACTATCAATATGATGTAAGGTAATTTGATCAAGAGTTGACAGATCATTTTCGTATAATGGTGTTGTTTCCCAACGCGACTCAACCTCAATAGTGAATACATCCTCAAATGTATATTCATTGGCGGTAACATTAGTAGCTTTCAAACTAAGCGTATGCAGACCAGCTGGAAGGCCAGCGTCTGCAGCAATGGATACTTTACCAGAGGGCTCCTCTACACTAAATGAGGAGGAAAAATCAATTGCAGTTTCTCCAGCCGTCACATCTGGGTCATTATTAACAAGTGATTTTGGAAATATGATTTCCCACTGTGTTGGGCTCATTCCATCCACAACAGGAGCTGCTGTTGTATATGCTGAGTATGGTGAAACTACAGCCTTAGCAAGTGCAGTAGTGCCGTCTTGTTGTACCATTTGCAGCGTTGGTGGAGCACCAACAACTACTGTAAGTATATTCTGGACAAGAATTATACCTGCGTTGGTAGTAACTCGAACAGTTAATTGATTAGGTCCTGAAACAGCACCATTTACTTTTGAAATTGCTCCAGTTGTAGCGTTTATTGTAAAGCCAACAGGGGCATCTACAAGTTCATATGATACTGATGTAACATCTGAGCCACTTGCTGATGTGTCTGTGTAAGACACTGTAGCCATAACCCCCTGCTCAAAAATACCAGCATCAACTTGAGCAGCATCAATATTTACTTGAACAGGAACTTCAAGAATTGTTAATTCAAATGCACCCTCGTAGACGGCCATTCCATTGGAGTTTGTAACCCCTATATCTACTGAATATGTGCCAGGAGTAATCGTATTGCCAGCATTACCATAAGCTACAGCTCCAGTATCACCATCAACCGTAAAAGCAGCCTTGTTAAAACTAGTACCTGTAGTTGATGTTGCGTTTAACAAGCGATAGCGGTAAGGCGTATCAAAATCACCAGTAGGCACAGTACTTGTAATGGCGCCAACTAGGGGGTAACTCGTTAAATTAGTATACGTTAGCGGGTTATCGCTAACAGTTAAAACCTCTTGCTCGTATCTTTGAATATCTTCGCTTTCATCACATCCAATGAAAAGAAACATGGACAATAAGAGGGTTGATAATAAATATTTTGAAACGTTCATTTTTTAGTTGTTTATTAAGTCGTTGTTGTTTATTTCTAAAAGTGGAATATCTAGGTACATCACTTCTGACTCAACATCATTAAGCAATACATCTACAGATGCTTTAAAATTTGGGTTGTTGTTGTGTCTATTAATCGTATTTTCCAAAAAGTATGCATACCCTCTTCTTCTATTGTTGTATGAGTCAAGTCCTTCTCCAAGTAACTCAAAGCGATACTCATCCATGATGGCGTCTCTAAAGCTTGCTTGGTCACCTGTATATCCAGCGTGTGGAGTCACCCCAGCACGATCTAAGACCTCAGTTACATAGCCCAGAGCCTCACCATTCTGAAGCTCATTAGATATTTCCGCTAACATCAAAATTAAGTCAGCATATCTGTAAATAATCAAATTTTGACTATTACATTGATTGGTGTGACTTTTATCTTTTTCAGCATGCTTAAATAAATACGGATGTGCATTTGAAAAAGCGCCACGCGACGTGTTAGACGGATATACCCTTACTGTTCCGCCAGTATCAGCGCGCGTATATTCATGTAAATATGTAGCATCTAACCTTAGGTCATCAGGATAATGTGCAACGTGGTAGTCATACACATCTGCAGAAACTGAAAACCATCCAAAGGCTTGTCCTGCTTTATACTTCCAAGGCGTGTAGTTACGACCCATTTGAGAGTTACACGCATCTTGAGCAAGTTGTAACTCAAAAATGGATTCTGTTGAGTTTTCATTACTTCCATCAAATAAAGTAGCATAATCTGAAACAAGTTGATAATCCCCTGAGTCATAAACTGCTTTTGCCTCTTGGTAAGCCAAGTTCCAATAGTCCGTTTCAGACATGCCATCTGCCTGTAGGCTTGGGTTGGTAGCCAACAACATATAAACTTTTGCAAGTAACATTCTAGCTGCATGAGCTTTTGGAAAGCCAACACCTGCAGAACCATTTAGCATTACTTTTGCTTGTTCGGCATCTAAAATGATTTGTTGATATACATCTTTTGAAGGCATTTTGGGTTTATGAATATTATCCGAGTCAGGAAGACCTGTCCAAACCGGGACATCACCCCATAAACGAGTTAGGGAAAAATATGCCCAAGCACGTGAGAAGAAAGCATGACCAATTACATCATTAATTCTAATTTGATTTGAGTCTGTTGATGAAACGTCATATGTAGCATTCGAAATAGCCGCATTTGATCTTGAAACCAATCGATATAAACCAATCCAAGTATTTTGAGTGTCTACATTTTCATTGGGATTTAATTTCATAACATTATTCATCCATACAGATGTTAGTTTATTACCACCTCTTCTTGTAACCATTAACCCCGAATATCCATTTTCAACAAACATGCGTTGCTCCTGATTATTGTAGGTTGCGTATGCTGCATATATTCCATCTCGAGCTGCTTCTGCACTTAACGCATTGTCATACATTGTGCTGTCCAAGAATGGTGGGTCCTCTTCAAGGTTACAAGAAACCAATAGTAGGGTTGAAGTAAACAAAATGCATACTAACATTGCAATATGCTTGAGTTGAAATTTTCTTAGCGTAATTAAAGTTGAATTTATTCGCATGATATTAAAAGTTTAGGTTCAATCCGATTAAAATATTTCTTGAGTTTGGAGGGCCATTCCAGTCAACACCATTTATAAGACCTGTCCACATAAAACTGGTTATTTCAGGGTCATACCCACTGTAATTTGTTAGGGTCAAAAGATTTTGTCCTGTAACATAAATGTTGGCACCTTTAATGGTGTTGTTTTGGTTAATAGGAAGATCATACCCAAGTGTGATGTTGTTTAAACGCAAATAACTTCCATCTTCAACATATCGGTCAGAAATAGCTAGAAATTCTGGGCCATCATTTCCTAAATAACCAATGCGTGGGTAACTGTTGGAAGGTTTTTCAGGACGCCAAGCCCCGTGATAAGCGTCGCTTAAGATATTTCTAAACAATCCTTCAGCATTTCCCATTTGTATTAAGTTCCCATTAATAATATCATTTCCATAAACACCATTAACAAGTGCATTCAATGAGAATGCCTTATAACGAACAGAAAGGTTTATACCAAAAGTGTAGTCTGGGTTTGGGTTACCAATAATGGTTCTATCTGAAATATCGATTACGTTATCTCCGTTTTGATCAATAATACGTACATCACCAGCTTGCGCATTTCCAATCGTGGTATCTCCCGTTTGGTAAATACCATCCGTCTGAAATCCGTAAAACAGCGCTGTTTCTTCGCCTTCAATAAAAATATTAGCAGGATACTTAAAGTAGTTACCTCTACTAATCGTATTTCCTAAATAAAAACGCCTGTTAGCATAGCTACCATCAATTAATATAGGAGAAAGAGGCTGTGAAGATAGTCCTTCAATTCTCGTTTCGTTAAACGCAATATTAGCTCCAAAACTAATATCTAAGTCGTCTGTGCTAATAGGATTAACTTGAAGTGCAATTT
>Ga0228662_1000403_pt1 | contig 22181 bp, 18 predicted proteins | sample 76DmetaG_FD_183173 | JGI IMG/M metagenome (GOLD analysis project Ga0228662, IMG submission 183173) | Seawater microbial communities from Monterey Bay, California, United States - 76D | ecosystem: Environmental > Aquatic > Marine > Coastal | place: USA: California | collected 2016-11-10
CACCTGCAAAAATCTCAAAAGCATAATTATTGTGGTTAACAAATTTATAGCCTAAAATGACTCCAAGTGAGATTCCTACGTATTCTTGAGTGTATAAATCACCATATCTATTTGTGTCATAGTCGTAGTCAAAGAAATCGGTTTCTCCCACGTTTAATCCAGAAAAAACTTCGGTGTAAAGACCTTTATTGTCTAATTTATCTCGGTTTTGGAAATAGATTCGATAGAAGGGGGCAATCTCAAATTTTTCATAGCGGTATCCCTCATCGATGTTAAAATTAATAAAACCATAAACCCCATAACTAGAGCTTGGATTTAAATAATGTTCATAGGTAATACCGATCGCTGGCATGATCAATAATTCAAGCATATTTAATTTTAGCTCATTTTTTACAGGATTTTGAAGATGTAAACTGTCTTTGGTATTGATCTGAGAAAGTAAAATTCCAGGAATTAAAAGTAGGCTAAGTAATAAAGTGGAGGGTTTCATGGATTTTTCTTAAAAATTGAATTAGTTTCATTCCAAATTTTATACCAAATACCATTCTAACGAATAATTTTTATAACCAAGAGGATTTTTTATCTTCGTATAAAAACAATTTGAAGGTACTTTCATATAATGTTAACGGAATACGAGCAGCACTCAATAAAGGTTTTGTAGATTGGCTCAAAGCCACTCAAGCCGATGTTATTTGTATCCAAGAAATAAAAGCACTTGAGGAGCAGGTAGACACCGAAGTTTTGGAAGCGTTAGGTTATCATCATTTTTGGTTTTCTGCTCAAAAAAAAGGGTACAGTGGGGTCGCTATTTTTTCTAAAATCAAACCCAATAATGTAAGCTATGGAAGTGGTATTGAACACATGGACTTTGAAGGCAGGATTATTCGTGCTGACTTTGATGAAGTCTCCATCATGAGTTTGTATTTGCCCTCGGGGACAAACATCGATCGATTGGAATATAAATTCAAATTCATGGATGAATTCCAAGATTATATCAATGAATTAAAAAAGGATTTTCCTAATTTAATTATTTGTGGAGATTATAATATTTGCCATGAAGCAATTGATATCCACGATCCCGTCCGAAATAAAAAGGTTTCTGGATTTTTACCCAAGGAACGCGCATGGTTGGACGATTTTATGAACTCGGGCTTTATAGATTCGTTTCGTCACCTAAATTCCCAACCTCATCAATACAGTTGGTGGAGTTATCGTGCAAACGCAAGAAATAATAATAAAGGGTGGCGTATTGATTACGCACTAGTTAGTGCCCCTTTGAAAGACAAAATTAAACGATCATTCATTTTACCCGAAGCAAAACATTCTGATCATTGTCCGGTGGGAGTTGAATTAAATTTATAAACATGAAAAAACGTTCTTTTTTAGTTCTCCTTACTTTAGTATTGACAGCTTCAAGTTGTGTTTCTACTAAAGTATTCAATGATTTAGAATCTCGTTATGCCACTTTAAAAATAGAGCGAAATAGCCTTGAAAAGTCTAAAGATTCAATTCAACAAGCATGGAATATTTTGGATGGAAAATGGCAAGAAACAGAGGGCTATTTAAAACGTTCACGAGATAGTGTTTCGAATGCGTTGGAGCAGCTAAAAACTTTACAAAAGGAATATGCTTTGCTTGAGCAAAATAGTGATCAAAAAATTCAAGAAAGCATAGGTTCTAATAATGCATTACTGAAAGAAATTGCAATTAAAGAGGCTCAATTATTAGCACGCTCAGAACGGGTAGATCAGTTAGAGCAACTGATGTCAGAACAAAAACAAGCCTTACTCGAATTGAAACAACGTCTTACGGATGCTCTTCTTAACTTTGAAGGAAAGGGATTGACTGTAGAGCAACGAAATGGGAAGGTGTATGTGTCCATGGAAAACAAACTTTTGTTTAGATCGGGGAGTTGGAATGTAGGCGGTGAGGGACAAAAAGCTTTGAGTCAATTAGGGACGGTTTTAGCAGAAAATCCAGACATTGTTGTTATGATAGAAGGGCATACAGATAATGTTCCCTTTAGTCCAAAAGAGGCCTTAGAATCCAATTGGGATTTGTCCACAAAAAGAGCAACAGCCGTAGTCAATATTTTATTAAAAAATGACTTAATTTTACCCCAAAACTTAACGGCAGCGGGGCGCAGTGAATATGTTCCTATAGCGCCTAATTCAGATGCAATGGGCCGGGCAGCAAACCGTAGAATTGAAGTAATATTGAGCCCACAATGGGACGAAATAAATGCTTTACTAAATAACTAAATTTATGGACTATAATTTTTTGCCTGATACTGATATAAAAGTTAGTAAAATTTGCTTGGGAACGATGACATGGGGATGTCAAAATAATGAAGCGGAAGGGCATGCCCAAATGGATTATGCCTTGGAACGTGGAATCAATTTTTTTGATACAGCAGAGTTATACCCTGTTCCACCACGTCAAGAGGAACAAGGGGATACAGAGCGATTTATAGGGACTTGGTTTAAAAAAAAAGGGAATCGAGAAAAGGTTATTTTAGCCTCAAAGATCGCAGGTCCCTCAAGTTTTACCCAGCACATTAGGACAGACAAAAACTTTTCTAAAAAAACGATTGATACTGCAATTGAGGGAAGTTTAAAGCGTCTTCAAACCGATTATATTGATTTATATCAAATTCACTGGCCTGAACGCAACACTAACTATTTTGGAAAACGAGGACATAGTTATGAAAAAGGTGAAGTTTGGGAAGAAAATTTTGAGGCTGTTTTAGAGGTGCTAAATGCCCATGTTATTGCTGGAAATATTCGTCATTTAGGCTTGTCTAATGAAACCCCATGGGGAACAATGCGTTACCTTCAAGCACAAAATGAAAACCGGCCTAAAATGCGAACAATACAAAACCCATATTCATTATTGAATAGAACATTTGAAGTTGGAAATGCGGAAGTATGCCATCGTGAAAATGTGGGTTTACTGGCTTATTCTCCTCTTGCTTTTGGTGTGTTAAGCGGTAAATATCGCGAGGGAAATAAGCCCAAAAATGGTCGAATCACTTTATTTCCTAATTACAGTCGATATAGCAATGCCCAATGCAACCAAGCTGTAGATATGTATTACGATCTTGCAACTGCAAATGGAATGACACTCACTCAACTGGCGCTTTCTTTTGTTAATGATCGTCCTTTTGTGACCAGTAATATTATTGGCGCTACTTCTTTAGGGCAACTGAAAGAGAATATTGATACCGCTTCAATTAGACTCTCGGATGAGGTTTTAAAAACAATAGATGAAATTCAAGAGTTAGTTCCAAATCCAGCACCATAGTTTTTTGTAAATTAGAGATTAAAACTACTGGAGTTTATCTAGGGTGTAACAATGTGCAGAAAAAATCGTCTATAACACAAACGAAATGTGCCAAAAAACAATTAAAAATCAAACTAATGAAAACAATTAAATTATTTACGCTTGCTTCATTTTTACTTTTGTCTCAGAATATTTTTTCTCAGACGGCAGAAGAAATTATTTCAAATTATTTTGAGAATACTGGAGGTTATGAAAACTGGGGAAATCTTGAAGGAATTAAGATGGTTGCCAACATCAATCAACAAGGCATGGAGATTCCAATGGAAATTTATCAAATGAAAGATGGTAAACAAATGACAATAATCAATTTTCAAGGGAAGGAAATTAAGCAGGGAGTTTTCGATGGGGAGCATTTATGGTCTCATAATTTTATGACTATGGAAGCAGAGGAAAGTGATGCAGAAACGACAGCCAACTTTAAACTAGACATTAATGATTTTCCAGATTCTTTTTATGATTATGCGACAAAAGGATATACCGTTGAATTGATGGGTACTGAAGATTATCAAGGCACGGAAACCTTTAAAATTAAATTAGTGAAGGAGCCTAAGGCGAATGAAGGTGTTGAAGAAGAGGACGTCTCTTTTTATTATTTTGATACCGAAAGCTTTGTTCCTATTGCAATGGAAAATGAAATAAAATCAGGTCCTGGGAAAGGGATGGTCATGGAAATATCTTTTAGTGACTATGAAGAAGTTGAAGGACTTTACTTTCCTTTTTCTCTAACTCAGGGAGTCAAAGGTCAGCCCGGACAACCCATTACCATGAGTGAAATTATTTTGAATCCTGCTGTGGAGGAAAGCAATTTTGCAATTCCTACAAAAGAGTAATTATCAAAAACATGAGGTTTTTTATAACAAATACAGTATCCGTTTTTTTACTTTTTACCACTTTCGTTTTTGCTCAAAGCAAAAAATCGAATGAAGGAAAGTCTCTTTTTGGAGATCTTACTGCTAGGCACATAGGACCTGCTTTAATGAGCGGAAGAATTAATGACCTCGAATTACACCCAACGAATAATAAAATTCTGTATTTGGGCGCCGGTGGAGGCGGTGTTTGGAAATCAAATGATGGAGGGGCAACTTTCAATCCGATTTTTGATGAGTATATCCAATCCATTGGAACCGTAACAATAGATCCCAACGATCCTGACCATACCATTTATGTGGGTACAGGTGAAACTTGGACTCGAAATAGTGTTTCCTACGGTGATGGCTTGTATAAATCTACGGATGGGGGTTCAAATTGGAATAAAATTGGGCTTGAAAATTCAGAACGTATTGCGAGTATTGTTGTCAATCCAACCAATGGTCAGGAGATTTATGTTGCCGCTTTAGGGGCATTATGGGGAGACAACGAAGAACGAGGGGTTTTTAAATCTTCAAATGGAGGCGAAACATGGGATAAAGTACTTTATGTTAATGCAAAAACAGGCTGTGCAGATTTGTTGATGGATCCGAACAACCCTGCTGTTTTATATGCTTCAATGTGGGAATTTAGAAGGACTGGATGGTCTTTTGATTCGGGAGGTGAAAATAGCGCATTATATAAATCAACAGATGCTGGAAAGACTTGGAATAAAATCCATAATGGATTTCCTCAAGGAAAATTGGGAAGAATGGGTCTTGCCTTAGCGCCTAGTAATCCAGATAAACTTTATACAGTAATTGAAGCTGAAAAGAAAGAAGATAAAGGTTTGTATGCTAGTTCAGATGGAGGGCAAAATTGGGAACAATTGAATAACGATTTTGAAATTACTGTTCGTCCCTTTTATTTTTCCAGAATAGTAGTAGACCCTAAAGATGAAAATGTTATTGTTAAAGGTGGTCTTACAGGATCGATTTCAAGAGATGGCGGAAAAACGTTTAAAAGTTTAGGGAATATGCATAGTGATGTGCATGATATTGTTTTTTCAAACATACATTCAGATATTATGTATTTTGGGACCGATGGCGGTGTTTATCGAAGTTGGAATGGTGGAACCACCTGTGAGATTGTGGAAAATTTACCGCTTTCACAATTTTATCAAATCAGCTTGGATAATGAAACTCCTTATAATGTTTATGGAGGACTTCAAGACAATGGTTCATGGTATGGTCCCTCTTCTTCACCGGGAGGAGTAGAGGCCAGAGATTGGAATTCCATTGGTGTGGGCGATGGTTTTAGAGTTCTAAAACACGCCACTAAAAATATTATATACTCTGAAATGCAGGGCGCCGAAAATGTTTGGCGCATCGACCCTGAAAAACAATTAATAAAGACCATTCAACCTTTGCCTTCAGCGTCGTATGAAAAATTGCGCTTCAATTGGAACGCTCCTATGGCTTTGTGTGCCTCCAATCCAGACAGGATTTACATGGGGAGTCAATACCTGCATCAGTCTGATGACATGGGGGAGACATGGAACGTTATTTCTCCAGATTTAACAACAAATGATCCTGCAAAACAAGATCAAGATAATTCTGGGGGTCTTTCAATGGATAACTCAGGCGCCGAAAATCACACCACAATTTTTACAATTGCTCCGTCTGAGCTCGATGAGAATGTGATTTGGGTGGGTACAGATGACGGGAATGTTCAGGTGACTCAAGATGGAGGTCTAACCTGGACAAATACTGTCGACAACATATCGGGTCTTCCCAAAAACACGTGGTGTTACCATATTGAAACGAGTACGCTAGATAGGGCAACAGCCTACGCAGTTTTTGATGGCCATACGGCAAATGATAAAACCCCATATGCCTACAAGACGACTGATTTTGGAAAAACATGGGTGAATATTATTTCGGAGGAAGTAGCGGGAGTTGCTCGAAATATTCAAGTTGATTATGAGAACCCAGATTTACTCTTTTTGGGAACAGAACTAGGACTTTATATTACCTTAAACGGGGGTGAAAAATGGTATAAATTCACCAATAATATGCCTGCTGTAGCGACTCACTTTATTGACTTGCAAAAGCAAACCAATGATTTGGTTTTAGGCACACATGGGCGTGGAGTTATTATTATTGATGATATCTCTCCACTACGTCAATTGAACGAAACCATTCAAAATAAGACGCTTCATTTTTTTGAAAGTAATCCTACCGTCATAAAAGAAAATCAGAATTTCTCTGGTGGTTTTGGAAATGAAACTCAATTTGTTGGAGCAAATAAATCCAGTCAAGCTCAGATAAAATATCATTTAAAAAAGCGGCATACATTCGGAAAGATGTCAATGGTAATAGTGAATTCAAAAGGAGACACCCTCTCTGAATTAACTCCAGGAAAATCAAAAGGAATAAATATTGTTAACTGGTCCTTTAGACGAAAGCAACCCAAAGTAGCTAAGGGAAAAACATTTTCTTTTGGTGGTTTTACCACTCCAGTATTTCCTGCTGGGAAGTATACTGCAAAAATCACAAAAGGCAAACAAACCTTTGAACATCAGTTTGAATTAATTAACGATCTAAAAAGTAATATATCTCAAGAAGATCGGATGCAAAAAGAGAATGTCATTAATGAGCTCTATGATATGATTGAAGCTTTAGCCTATAGAGTATATGAGTTGGACGCTTATTTGGAGTTTTCAACGACTTCAAAAAAGAAAAAATTAATAAATCAACTCAATGCGCTAAAGGAAACATTGGTTATAACAACTGGAGATAATTATGTGGGTGCAGCTGAGCCACAGTTGAGAGAAAAAATGACTGATATTTTTCAACGTATTGAAGAGAATTACGGTGCACCTAGTCCAGATGAAATTCAAAATTTAGAAAGTATTAAAAATAGATATCAAAAAGCGGCTGATGAATTGGATAAAATCAAAAGGAGATATAAGTTAGACCGTTTGGTTCCACTAAAAACATTTGAAGCGTTTTTAAAGTCTTAGAAAATCAAAAGCGCTCTTCAACCCTAAGAGGGTTTTTTTAAACTTTCATAAGGATAAAGTTTCAGGCCATTGAAGGAATAGCATCAATTAGCTTTTGTGTGTATGCTTGTTCCGGATGTTTGTAGAGTTGATCGGCTTCTTGAAGTTCTATTAGGCGTCCTTTTTCCATAACCATTACGCGGTCTGACATGTATTTTACTACAGCTAAGTCATGGGAAATAAAGAGGTAACTTAATCCTAACTCGATTTTAAGGTCGTTCAATAGATTGAGTACTTGAGCTTGAACAGAAATATCAAGAGCAGCGACACTTTCATCACAAATCAAAAGTTTGGGTTCGGTGGCAAGTGCTCGGGCAATTACTGCGCGTTGACGTTGACCTCCAGAAAGTTCGTGTGGATATCGATTCGAAAAGACAGCACTCAATCCGACTTGATTTAATAATTCTACACAGCGCTTTTGCTGCTCATCTGCAGCGCTTGTTATTTGGTGAACGTGCAGTACTTCTGTGATGGCATTTCCTATAGTTTTTAGTGGATGAAGAGCTGCATAAGGATCTTGAAAAATAAATTGAATTTCTTTCCGTAATTTTTGCAAGGTCTGGATAGATTTTACAATGGGCTTTCCTTCATAATGGATACTTCCTTGTGAAGGAGGGTCTAAATAAATTAATGCTTTCGCAAGTGTAGATTTCCCGCAACCAGACTCGCCCACAAGACCCAATGTTTCTCCAGGATAAAGTGAAAAGTCGAGCGCATGTACCGCTTTAAATCCTTTTTGATCACCCCTCCATGTTCTTTTTGCATAGGTCTTTTCAAGCCCTCTAACTTCTAGTAAAGGGGCTTTATTGTAGAGTTTTATATGTCTTTTTTGACGCTCCTCTGAAGAAACTAAGTTGGGTTGAAAATCTCCAGATTGATAATCGGCAAGAGTAGGGAGTCGCTTCAGTCGAACGTCTGTTTTTGGACGTGCAAAAAGTAAGCCTTTGGTATAGGGATTTTGTGGGTTGTTAAAGAGATTTTCTGTCTCTCCTTCCTCTACAATCTTTCCTTGATACATGACAAAAACTTTATCTGCCAATTGTTTGACCAAAGCCAAATCATGAGAGATGAATAGAATACTCATCTGATACTTTTTTTGGAGGCTTTTGAGCAGTTGAATGATTTCCTTCTGTACGGTCACGTCCAATGCAGTTGTGGGTTCGTCAGCAATGAGCAGTTTTGGTTTGCAGAGCAAAGCCAAAGCAATCATAATGCGTTGTTTTTGACCTCCACTTAGCTGGTGAGGATAGGACTTTAAAATTCGCTTAGTATCTGAAAGTTGAACTTCATTTAAAACAGCAATAATCTCTTGCTTTTGATCTTTTACCGATAGGGGAGTGTGTTGTTGCAATACCTCTTGCAGTTGTTTTCCACACCGCATAGAAGGGTTTAAGCTTGACTGGGGTTCTTGGAAAATCATTCCAATGGACTTTCCCCGTATTTTTTGCCAGTCTTTGGAAGAAAGACGCTGAATATCACTTCCATTAAAAGCCATTTTATCTGCTTCAATACGTGCTTTGTTGGGATGAAGTCCAAGAAGGGATAGAGCAGTTAGAGATTTTCCACTCCCTGATTCTCCCACAAGAGATACAATCTCTTGTGTCCCTATTTTAAAGCTAATGGCATTAAGAAGATTAGCACTTCCAATCTGGAGTGACATGTTTTTTATTTCAATCAAGTGGGAATCACTAGATTTTTGTTTCATTCCCTCTCCTTAAAGGTTTTGTTTTTTCAATTCAGCTACAGCGTGATTAGCTGCACGTGCGGTTAAAGCCATATAAGTAAGCGATGGATTTTGATTGGCTGATGAGGTCATACAGGCACCATCGGTAACAAAAACATTTGGTACGCTGTGTACTTGGTTGTGCTTGTTCAATACAGATGTTTTCGGATCTTTACCCATTCTTGCAGTTCCCATTTCATGGATTCCTTTACCAATAGGGGCATTGGAATCAAAAATAGCAACCTCCTTAAAACCAGCATCCTCAAGCATCTCCGCAGCTTGCACCTTCCAATCTTCTTTCATGATACGTTCATTTTCTTTGAACTCGGCATCAAACACTATGGTGGGAAGTCCATGTTGATCTAACTTATCGTAATTTAAAAACATTTTGTTTTCATGATAGGGAAGTACTTCACCAAAACCTGTCATACCTAATGACCAAGCTCCAGCTTCCAAAATCCCTTTTTTGAAGTCTTTACCATAAGCAAGTTCACTGACCGCTTCCGTCCAGTTGCCTCGTCCTGCTCCTCCCTGGTATCCGTATCCTCTTAGAAAATCTACAGTACTGGATTTTTTTCCTAGGTTTCTGAATCGAGGAATATAAAACCCATTCGGTCTTCTTCCAGTATAATATTGATCTTCAAAACCATCGTATTTTCCATATGCACCACTTCCTAATTGGTGATCCATAATGTTGTGTCCTAATTCCCCACTATCATTCCCCATTCCATTGGGAAAACGATCTGATTTGGATTGCATTAAAATAGCTGTCGATGCCATAGAAGAGGCACACAAGAAAACAATTCTGGAGTTGAATTCAATCGATTCATTCGTTATTGCATCGACTACTCGTACTCCTGTTGCTTTTTGAGTCTTTTCATCATAAAGTACTTCTGCTACAATTGAGTTGGGACGTAAGGTCATGTTCCCGGTAGCTTCTGCTGCAGGAAGAGTAGATGAGTTGGAGCTAAAATAAGCACCAAAAGGGCACCCTCTATCACACCGATTTCTGAATTGACAAGCAGATCTTCCTGCCCCTTCTTTTGAACCTTGGGTAATATGAGCTACGCGTCCAATAGTCATTAAACGATCATCATAAGAGTTGGCAATACTCTCTTTTAAATGCGTTTCTAAACAATTTAACTCCATGGGAGGAAGAAAATTACTATCGGGAAGATGAGGTAAATTAAGTGCTTCTCCGCTGATACCAATATGTTTTTCTACATGTTCATACCATGGGGCAATATCTTTATATCGAATCGGCCAATCTACACCGTATCCGTCTTTAGCATTGGCTTCAAAGTCAAGATCACTCCAGCGATATGTTTGTCTTCCCCAAATTAGGGATCGTCCCCCAACTTGCTTCCCGCGAATCCAATCAAAGGGTTTGACTTCATCATAATCATGTTCTGAATCTTTGTTATAAAAATGACGTCTTGTTTCATCCACTCCCCAACGACGTTGCTTGTTATAATCTTTTAATACCTCCTGAGGAGTAGCTCCACCATTAGGCATATCCCATGGGTCCTTGTGCATAGTAGGGTAATCTTCTACATGCTTTACCATACGTCCACGTTCCAAAACCAAGGTTTTCAGTCCATTTTCACATAATTCTTTAGCGGCCCAACCCCCACTGATTCCTGTACCAACTACAATGGCGTCGTATTTATCTGTTGTTAAATTCAAAGGATTTGTTTTAATTTAAATTTATTTAAATATACCTTTTTTTAACTACTGTAAGTAATTTCTTCTTCAGAAAGTAGTGCTTCATTTCTCAATCTAAGAATTACCTGGGCAACAGTGACGACGTCTTTTTCACAATAGAGTGCTATACGATTGATGTTCTGTTCTTTGTAAAATACATCAGCAACTTGACTCCCATCAATGTCATCTTTAGGCGAAGGGATATTGAGAACATGTGCCATTAATTTTAGGGAAGTATAATGTTTGTAATCTCCAAAACGCCATAAGTGTAGGGTGTCAAGATGCGGGACCTCCCAAGGTTTTTTATTAAAAAGCTGGAGTGTTTTAGGTAATGAAATTTGGTGAATTAACATGCGTCGTGCAATAAAAGGAAAATCAAATTCCTTGGCATTATGTCCACAAAGGAGATGCTTAGGAGAGTTGAAATAGTGCTCAACTAGGGTTTTGAATTCAGTCAAAAGCGTTGCTTCCTCTCCTTTAAATGTTTTTAGTCTAAAATTCCTACCTTGTTTTTGAGGGCTAAAATACCCCACAGAAATACAAACAATTTTTCCAAATTCTGCCCAAATTCCAGCACGATTGTAAAATTCTTTTGGGCTAAAATTTTCTTTTCTTTGGTAGGCTGTTTTTTCCTCAAAATAATGTTGCTCCAGTTCTGGGGCATCCTCAAAATTAGGATAGAGTGGCACGGTTTCTATATCTAGAAATAGTATTTGATGTAAATTAAGGTGTGCTAACATTTTTATTGATTTCTAGAGCTGCATCCATATAAGTGTAGATATCAGGAGTAAAAGGGTCACCCTTTTTACCTTTAGGCCCTTTTGAATGTCCTAAGCGAACTAAAATCAAGTTTTCTTTTGGAAAAGTTATCACATATTGACCCAAATGTCCACGCATCATAAAAACTTGATGTCCTTTGTATTCTTTCAGCCACCAACTGTATCCATATTCTGGACTTTCTGGAAACCGAGGACGTAAGGACTTTGCAATAAAGGTAGAATCTAATAATGTTTCTCCATTCCACTTCCCGTGATCTTTGTATAATTTGGCAATTCGTGCAAAGTCTCTCGCGTTGGATGCAATACAGCAGTACGCTTTTTCAGAACCATTTTTAGCACTATCCACTTGCCATAAACTTTCATGTTCTGCTCCCATGGGATTCCATAAGGTTTCATAGAGGTACTCCGTTAGGTTTTTACCTGTAGCCTTGGCAATTACCATTCCCAATAAATGAGTAGTACCACTTTTATAATTAAATGATTTTCCTGGGACTTCCTCAATCGGTTGCTCTAATATGGCTGAGTCAAGATCTTTTAAAAAATAAGCAGCAGCCGTAACAGAAAAAGGAGAATAATATTTCTCTTCCCAACGCTGTCCTGAAGCCATGCTAGCTAGATCGCCAACGGTAACTTGATCAGCATAGGGTCCCGAGAGTTCAGGAATAAAGTCTTGTACAGCTTGATCTAAATCACGAATATAGCCATCCATGATTGCTCTTCCTAAAAGCGCTGAAACAAAACTTTTGGCAACAGAAAATGAATTACTCTTTGAGTCTACTCCGTAGCCATCATAATATTTTTCAAAATAGAGGCTGTCATTTTTTATTGCTAAAAAAGCAACAGTTCCCGTATTTTCATGATGCTGTTCTAAATCATCTGAAAGAGTAATTGTATTGTACTGAGCATGAATCGGCCAAGCTTGAGGGTTTTCAGATGCAGCTAAAGTTCTATTGTCAAAATAAGTATAATCATCAAGAAAGGCTGTTTTGTGTCCCGTCAAGTAAATCTTGAATACACCATCAAGTAAATAGCTATAGTCGGAAATATAAAGGGCACCGACTAATACAGCTAAAGAAAACCCCAAAACTTTAAATATTTTTTTCATTCAATTAGACTTTATTAATGTTATTTTGAAGCGTGTCTTACAAATCTAAGCTTTTTTGAATAAGAAACCCTTCGTGTTCTAAAAGCCATTTTTTATTTGGAATCCCTCCTGCGTAGCCAACCATTGAACCATTACTTCCAATCACACGATGACAAGGTATGAAAATCATAATTGGGTTTTTTCCGATGGCTGAACCCACAGCGCGAATGGCTTTTTTGTTGCCATAACGATTTGCTAATTCTGAATATGAGAGTGTTTTTCCAAACTCAATTTGTAATACTAATTTCCAAATTTCTTGTTGAAAAGGAGTGCCTTTGGGCTTCATCTTAAAATTGAGATCTAGTGATTTATTGTTAAAATAGTTTGCCAATTGCGCTTCAATTTCACAATTTATTTTTTTGATGGGTGATTGATTTTCTTTTGGGGTTAGGATAAAATGCATAGCGATTAAGGCTTCCTCTTTTGTTTCAATTTCAATCCATCCTAAGGGACTTTTGTAGTGACTTATTTCCATGTTTGAGGCTTTGTGCATTTCGTTTTATTTGTATTTTCAAGTTAGTTAAAATAATTTTTCAAAAACGTATATTAGCCTTATTATTAAAATAATACCTACTACAATGGAAAACTTTAAATGGGAAGGAGTCATGCCTGCAATTACGACTCAATTTGATGCTGATGGAAATCTTTCTTTAGCGGCATTCAAAAATAATCTATCACATCAGATCAAAGCTGGAGTTCATGGTATAATCTTGGGGGGAACTCTAGGAGAAGCCAGCACATTGACACTGGATGAAAAGAAAATTTTACTTGAGATAACCTTAGCACAAGTAGAGGGAAAGATTCCAGTAATTATGAATATTGCCGAACAATCAACTGTGGAGGCAATTCAAGTGGCAAAAACCGCAGAAGCAAATGGCGCAGATGGACTCATGTTATTACCTCCCATGCGATATAAAGCGACTGATCATGAAACGGTAGCCTATTTCTCTGCCGTTGCTGTGGGGACAAAGCTCCCAATCATGATTTATAATAATCCAGTAGATTATAAAATTGAAGTAACGTTAGAAATGTTTGAAGCTTTAGCTAAGCACAAAAATATTACTGCCGTCAAGGAATCTACTCGAGAGGTAACCAATGTGACTCGAATGATCAATCATTTTGGAGATCGTTTTAAGATATTATGCGGTGTAGATACGATTGCCATGGAATGTTTGTTGATGGGAGCAAGTGGTTGGGTTGCAGGTTTGGTGGATGCTTTTCCAGAGGAAACGGTAGCAATTTACACCTACTGTAAAGCAGGAGAATGGGAGAAAGCTAGAGCTGTCTTTCGTTGGTTTTTGCCGCTTTTAGAACTAGATATTTCTCCTCAACTAGTTCAGAATATAAAATTATGTGAGGTCGCAACAGGACTGGGAACAGGACATGTGAGAAAACCAAGGCTGCCTCTTACAGGCACAGCACTAGAAAATGTAAAAAAAATAATTGCTGAGGGTATGGCAAATCGACCCCAAAATTTGGATTATAAGAACTATCTATGATTACAGGACAAAATTTAGTTGGTGGCCTCTGGGAATCCAACGCATCTAAAAAGATTTTCCAAACTGCAAATCCAAAGACAAAGGAGTATTTAACCCCGATGTTTCAGGAGGCTACTACGGAACAAGTTACATTGGCAGTTGAAAAAGCTGCAGCTGCTTTTGAAACCTATGCAGCAACAAGTTTTGAACAGCGGGCAGAACTTTTAAAAGCAATTCAAGACGAGATTAAACAAAAGGATACTGAAATCTTAGCTACCTATCAAACAGAATCTGCCTTGCCTGAAGGGAGAGCAAAAGGGGAGTTACAACGAACATTGGATCAAATAGAGCGTTTTATTGAGTTACTGAAGGACGGTTCTTTTTCTCACGCAACGATCCACACCCAGGGTCCCGATTTGAGAAAAATGTTATTTCCTATGGGTCCAATAGTTGTATTTGGAGCAAGTAATTTTCCTCTAGCCTTTTCTACTGCGGGAGGGGATACAATTTCTGCCCTAGCTGCTGGATGTCCAGTTGTTGTAAAAGCACATCCTTATCATGCCGGGACTAGTGAATTGGTTGCCCAAGCGATACATTCAGCCCTGAAAAACAGGGGCTTACCTCTTTCGATTTTTTCACATCTGGGAGGACAATCTCATGCAGTGGGAAGTGTTTTGGTAACTCATGCTAAGGTAAAAGGAGTTGGTTTTACTGGAAGCTTTTTTGGTGGAAAAGCCTTGTATGATTTAGCTCAAAAACGATCCGAACCTATTCCTGTTTTTGCTGAGATGGGGAGCATTAACCCCATCTTTATTTTAGAACATAAATTAAAATCAGATGAAAATTTAGCTGCTAATTTAGCGAGTTCTGTCACTTTAGGTACAGGACAATTTTGTACTAATCCCGGAGTAATTATAATTTGTGATCCTTCCAAAGAAACTAGTTTGATTCGACGTATGCATGAAGAAATACGTAAAATGGAATTACCGCCTATGGTACATGCGAATATTGAAGTGAAGTTCAAGGAGCAAATTGCTGAGTTAACAGCCAGAGGAAAGGAAGTAGAGTACTATTCCTCTGATAAAAATCATGCAGTAATTGGAGTTGTTTCTGCAGCGCATTTTATAGAAAACTCTTCTCTTTCAGAAGAGGTTTTTGGACCTTTTAGCTTGGTGGTTCATTGTCATTCTCTGGAGGAAATGGTTGCCGTAGCTGAAGGACTAAAGGGACAATTGACAGCAACGCTATTAAGTAGTCCTGAGGATCAAAAGGCACTTCAGCTATTGTTGCCCAAAGTTCAAACTAAAGTAGGGCGAGTACTTTTTGAAGGGGTTCCAACAGGAGTTGCCGTGACACAAGCCATGCAACACGGAGGACCCTATCCTGCAACCACAGACAGTCGATTTACTTCGGTCGGTTCGGATGCAATTTACCGATGGTTACGTCCCTTAGCTTTTCAGGATTGTCCAAATGAGCTCTTGCCATTAGCGCTCAAAAAAGAGAATCCCTTGGAAATTCAAAGACGTGTAAATGGGGTGTTAACTACCGAGGCAGTATGAATCAAAACGAGCGCATAGTTTTTAATTGTGTTGATGCCCACACGGCTGGCAATCCAGTGCGTTTGGTTAGAGGACCTAAGCCTCCATTACAGGGAAAGACAATGGGGGAAAAACGAACATACTTTTTAAAAGAGTTTGATTGGATTCGAACGGGATTGATGTTTGAACCTCACGGGCATGATATGATGAGTGGCAGCTTTTATTATGATCCTGTTGATCCTCAAAATGATGTTGCGATTTTATTCATCGAAACCAGCGGTTGTCTTCCGATGTGTGGTCATGGACTGATTGGTGCGCTAACTGTTCTTTTGGAAGAAAAGCTAATTCAGCCCAAAGTAAATGGAATAGTTCGAGTAGAAACTCCAGCAGGTCTGGTGCTTGCCAATTATAGTATAGACGGAAATAAAGTTACTGCCGTTCGGTTTACAAATGTCCCAGGATTTTTAGCCGCATTTGATTTGAAAATTGAGTGTCCTGATCTGGGAATTTTGACAATTGATGTTTCTTATGGAGGAAATTTTTATGCCATAATTGATATACAAGAAAACTTTAAAGGGATATCGAATTACACGGCAAGTCAATTAATTGGCTGGAGCCGTACGATTCGTGAGAGGATCAATGAGGCCTATTCATTTACTCACCCATTGGATGAAAAAATAGAGGGCTGTAGCCATGTTTTGTGGGGGGGGTTGCCTACTCAAGTAGGAGCATCAGCAGCGAATGCGGTGTTTTATGGAGATAAAGCTATTGATCGCTCTCCTTGTGGAACAGGTACTTCTGCTCGTATGGCACAATGGTTTGCTAAGGGAAAATTAAAAGTTGGAGACTTCTTTGTTCATGAAAGTATTATTGGCTCTCTTTTCAAAGGAAAAGTCGAAGAAGCCGTTCAAGTGGGCCGTTTTTCGGGGATGATTCCCAGCATTGAAGGAGCGGCAAGAATTTTGGGTTACAACCAATTGATATTGGATCCTGAAGATCCCTATGTAAAAGGATTTCAAGTGATTTAGTTATGGCACAAAAAAAAGTCATAGTTATTGGAGGGGGTATTGTAGGACTTTCAACCGCCTTTTATCTCAAAGAAGAAGGGCATGAGGTTCTTGTTATTGATAAAGGAGATTTGCAGGGCGGCGCTTCCAATGTCAATGCAGGTTATTTAACACCCAGTCATATTGTTCCTATGGCTGCCCCTGGAATGATATCAAAAGGAATTAGATGGATGTTTAACGCATCGAGTCCATTTTATATCAAGCCAAGATTTGATAAGGATTTAATGCATTGGGGGATAAAATTTATGAAATCCTGTACTCCAGCGCATGTGCAACACTCACTCAAGACGATTTTAGACATCAATTTATTGAGTAAGCAACTTTATTTGGAAATGCAACAATTGAAAGGCTTTGATTTTCATCTAGAGACCAAAGGACTGCTCATGGCCTACCAATCTTCTCATGCTGAAAAAGAGGAGGCTGAGGTGGTAGCATGGGCTAGAGGTCTGGGTTTGTCTATAAAACAACTTGACAAGAAGGAGGTATTGGCACTTCAGCCAGCAGCACCCATGGATATTGCCGGTGCTTATTGGTATCAAAGTGATGCCCACAGTACTCCAGAAATTTTTATGCAGCATTTGAAAACAAATCTCGAAAAGAAAGGTGTCCGTTTTGTGCTCGAAACAAAAGTTCAAGGTTTTCAAAAAGCGAGAGATAAAATCACTAAGGTTGTTACGGATAAAGAAGTTCTCAGTGCGGATGAGTTTGTTGTTGCAACGGGTGCATGGTCAGAAAATCTTTTAAAATCGTTGGGAATTAAACTTTCTGTGCAGGCAGGAAAAGGATATCGTCTTGATGTACATTCTAAAACGGGAATAAACCTACCTGCCATATTACTAGAATCTAAAGTGGCAGTCACTCCCATGGAGGGCTATACTCGATTTGCCGGAACAATGGAAATTTCAGGGATCAATCATAAGATTATGCCCAAGCGAGTGGCTTCGATAGCAAAAGCAGCTGCGACCTATTACCCTAAAGTTGAAGTTTCTCAAAAAGCAATCGATACTGTGGAATGTGGATTGCGACCTTTATCTCCAGATGGCTTGCCTTTTATTGGGCGTCATTCTGCCGTTTCAAATTTAGTTTTGGCTACGGGTCACTCCATGATGGGTTGGAGTTTAGGGCCAGCTACTGGAAAATTGGTTTCAGAATTAATTTCGGAACAACCCACTTCATTGTCTTTAGACCCTTTTGCTCCGGAGAGAAGGTATGGTTCTTAAAAACTCAAAAAGACTCCACCAGAAAAACTAGTAGCTTTATAAATCACTTTTCCAAATAGTGGGGTAGCTGTTCCAAGAGCGATACCCCATTTTTCTCCGATAGTCCAGGCCAATTCTCCCCCAAGGGTAAAGCTTTCTATATTATTTGCAAAAATAGCACCATTAGAGTTTGAAGCATCCAAAGTACCGTTGTATAAAGGTTTGATCCAATGTAATCGAGTAAGGATTAAAAGTTTTGAATTAAAAAGTTGTGTTCCTGTTTCTCCAAATGAATGAAACTCATCTGAAAAGCCTTGGGAGCGATTGTTGAAACCAAGGTAGGATTTAAAATAAAAGCCTTGATTGCTGATATTATAACTTTTGCCGAGGTTTACTTGTAATAATTGATTGAATTCCCCGTCTCCCGTTTGATAGCTTCCATCCACACCAGCTACACTTTCTCCAGAGGGAATACCCAGTGTTAGTGAGCCTGAAAAGTTCCAGTTTTTAAGATGACCTAAACCATATTCTAAACCTAGATTAAAATCACCCAAACCGTTATATTCTTGTCTTGGTTCGTAGACTTTTCCTGTAGTTTTTGAAACTTGGGCAAACTGGTAGTTTTTAACAAAAAAGGGAAGGTAAGCGATTAAGTTAATTTTTTTGCCAATTCCAATTTCACCATAAAGGCTATTGATAAAAAGACCTCGAGTAGAATTGGGATCTGTGAGTCCTTGATCAGTAAAATGTTTGTTTGCTAAAAGCGACCAGCCTCCAAGTTTTAAGTATCCGGTTCCCTTTTCTTTAATCCATTGACCATGAACTAAAAAGCTTGAACAAACTAAAAGGAGTGTGAGTAGGTTTTTCATTAATCGTAAATTTTTGCTTCGCCCACTTTTACATTAAATGGTTTGCACCAATAGAGAATGTACTTGTAATCCATTAATTCAATGGAATTGGGTAGGTTATAGGAATGGGCTCCGTTAAAAACGGTTACAGCGCCAATTTCATAAGCCCCTGCTGTGGTATTCGCGTTATTTGAAAGGTATACATAAAGTCCTGGAAGTGCCGTTGAGGCTTTGTAACTTTCGTCAAGAGAGAGGATAAGTCCGTCATTTCCACTAGCCAATGTAAACCCCCCTTCAAGTGTGTAGCTGCTTTTAGAAACCACCTCTCCTGAATAGGAAGTAACCATCGCCACTACAGGTGCAATTACATTGATAACGCTTTGTGCGGAAATAATGGTGTTGGATACCTGCACCGAAACAGTAAGGGTTACCGTACCCGCAGCGATGGCTTGAAGAGTACCTGTTTCATCAACTTGAAGAAGAGCTTCGTTAGAACTGGTCCAATTGCTATTTGGAACATCTGCTAGATTTCCCATTGCGTCTTGAAAGGCCAATTCTAATTGATAATTAGTTTCTGCAGTAATTTGAGAAATACCATTCGTAATGGTTATGGTGGGAGTTTGTGTGTTAGATTCAGGAATTTGTTCCTCTTCTGAAGGTTCTTCTATAGGTTCCTCAGGTGGAACTAAAACTACATTACTTTGAATTGTGATATTAATTTCATCTTGTAAAACAGAGCCTTCTGAAGAAGTTGTTTTAACAATAATTTGAACTGTTCCTATCTTAAGAGGAGTTGCATTTCCATGGGAATCAATGGTTAAAATTTCTGAATCAGAACTTTCCCACTCGAGTTGAGAATTTGGAACAAATTCTCCTATATTATTAAAGTAACTTGCTTCAAAAGAATAAGAGTCGCCTAAGGTAATTTCAGAAAAAGGGGTGGTAATTCGCAAGACAGGTGGTACATAGTCATCAATAAGATCCACATCTGTACATGATATAAATAGACAAACAAAAAAAAGTAAGAAAGGCTTAAGATAGGGCATGTCAAGAATTTAGGTCTCAACAAAGCTAATTTATTTCTTTAAAAAATTTAAGCTGTTCACAATAGTTTAACAGCTTCTTCTGCAAAATAGGAAGCAATCAGGGAAGCTCCCGCTCTTTTAAAACTAAATAATTGTTCCATCATAGTAGTATCGTGATCTAGCCATCCTTTTTCGGCAGCGGCTTTTAACATTGCATATTCTCCACTCACTTGATATGCTGCAATGGGTACAGCCACAGATTCTCTAATGTCCCGGATAATATCTAAATAAGCTAAACCGGGTTTAACCATGACAATGTCGGCGCCTTCCTCAATATCTCTTTGCGTTTCGATAACGGCTTCGTTACGGTTAGCAAAGTCCATTTGATAGGTTTTTTTATCACCAAAACCGGGTGCAGAATCTAAAGCATCTCGAAAAGGGCCATAAAATGAAGAAGCAAATTTAGCGCTATAACTCATGATGATCGTATCATGGAAATGTTCCTGTTCCAGGCGTTTTCGTATGCTTAAAACCCGTCCATCCATCATGTCACTGGGCGCAATAACATCGGCTCCAGCTTGTGCATGAGAGAGTGCCATTGAGGCGAGAATTTCAACGGTAGCATCATTGATTATTTTACCTTCCTTAACAACCCCGTCATGACCAAAAGAAGAATAAGGATCAAGAGCAACATCAGTCATAACGACCATTTCAGGGACAGCATTTTTCACCGCTTGTATGGATCGTTGCATCAATCCATCTGGATTTAAAGCCTCAGTACCTTGATTGTCTTTTAAATGGTCGGGTACTTTTACGAAAAGCAAAACGGCTTTTAAGCCTAATTGCCAAAGCGATTTTACTTTTTCAGCAATGAAGTCTGAGGACAATCGATAGTAGCCAGGCATAGAGGGGATGGGTTCCTTTTTTTGGGTCCCTTCGATCACAAATAAGGGAACGATAAAGTCACTTGGACTCAGGCGGTTTTCCTGAACTAGTGCTCTAAGAGTTGCAGAACTTCGAAGTCTTCTATTACGCTGAATGGGATACATGATTCTTTGTTTTAAGGATTATCAGTTTCGTTTTCGCTTAGGGTTTCGTTGTCAATTTCGGAGTAGCTTTCTGGAATTGTATGGGTTTCAACGGGAACGTTTTCAAGTTCATTTTTTATTTCCTCCTCTGGAGAAAGTACCGTTTCATTGGGAGTACTTTTCTTTAACGTTCCTAAAAGCATAATAAACATCGAACTTAAAATAACGATTAAAAGAACCCGTTCGTCAATCGGACTTGTTTCAGTATTGATAAAAGAAACATCTTTAAGTTGGATGAAAAGAAGGATGCTAATTAATCCGCGAGGAGACATATAAACCAGCGAACTGGGTTTTAGTTTAAAAGAGGTCACGCTTAAGTAAACATACCTCAAAATAAGCATAACCAGAAAAATAATTAAACCGTAGATTACTGGAGAGAAGCTATCAAAATCTAAAATTTGGATAGAAAACCCAAAAAACAAGAAAAAGAAAGTACGTACAATAAAGGTGGATTCTGCAGTTAGAATATGAAATTCGTGAAAGCCTTTTTCTGTCTGTTCAATATCCAAATATTTAAGTAAAAACTGAGGGAGTAAACTTTTAACATTACTCAAGAAAATCCCAAAGATAAAGATGGTTACAAGAGCGGGTAGATGAAATAGTTTACCAAAAGCATATACTAAAATGAGTAAAGCCAGGATTAAAAAGAATTTTACATGATGATGAATTTGTTGTAAAAGCCGGAAGAGCACATAAGTGATGGCTAGTGATATAACGATAACCCCCAAGATTTGAAGTCCTAACGAAACCAAGGGGCTTGCTCCAATTAATGGTTGATTGGATTCAAATTGTCGAATGGCATAATTGAAAATCATGATTCCCAAAATATCTGAAAATGTGGATTCATAAATTACAAACTCTCTTTCTTTGCTTATCAGACTTGCAGCTGAAGGGATAGCAACTGCGCTACTAATTATGGATAGTGGGATGGCATATAAAATAGCTTCGTTGGTTTCCATTTGAAAAAGGAAATTAAAGATCCATTTTAAGGACCAAATATTTGCAACAAGAATAAAAAGGGCTGCTAAGAAACCTTTTAAAATTAAAGGGAGTTTTTCTCTACTGATTTCTAATTCTACCGCTCCTTCAAGGACAATTAGAATCAATCCAATCGTACCTAAAACAGGGATTAGATTGTCCAGAAAACCAAATTCATTATAGCCGTAGGCATTGGTTATTGCTCTTACAATAATACCTGTAATCATGAGTAGAATGACGGCAGGAAATTTTGTTTTTCGAGCAAAGGCGTCAAACAAATATGAAAATATAATAAGTAGTGGGAGCACAAATAAGATGGAAAGGGTATTCATAGAATAGGTTATTTTGAGGTTTTAAG
>Ga0228662_1000413_pt1 | contig 21772 bp, 18 predicted proteins | sample 76DmetaG_FD_183173 | JGI IMG/M metagenome (GOLD analysis project Ga0228662, IMG submission 183173) | Seawater microbial communities from Monterey Bay, California, United States - 76D | ecosystem: Environmental > Aquatic > Marine > Coastal | place: USA: California | collected 2016-11-10
CATAACTAGAAAGGTCTATCTCAGAACTAGATGGATTGTAAATTTCCAAATACTTGTTATTGCTTGACCCCTCTGAGTATTCACTGAAAAATAAGTCTGAACATGCCTCGGGAGCACTTTTTTGACAGTCCGAAGTTGTGCTTCCTAAATAGCTCCATGTATTTTGTGGATATACATCCCACTGACCAACACTTTTTGTCCAATCTGTCTCACCTGCCGAAACACTTGCTTTTCTTACCAAGGTATACTCGTTAGTTGCCCCATCTCCTACAACCCATCCTTTTCCTGGATCTACACCTGGCACCCCAATGATGTCTATTCGTGTAGAATTCTTAATGTTTGTAAGTATTAGTGCGTCATCACCATTGTAATACGTCGCGGTACCTGTGGTGTCAGCCTTTGCTTTAATCAACGAATCTGCACTTGGATTTGCTATTACATATACAGCATCAGAAGCCAGCATTCCGTTTAACGAAAACGTGTCTGGTCTTGTTGTGTCACCATTATTCATTCTAATCACAGCATAACTAGAAAGGTCTATCTCAGAACTAGATGGATTGTAAATTTCCAAATACTTGTTATTGCTTGACCCCTCTGAGTATTCACTGAAAAATAAGTCTGAACACTGTGCGGAAGCAAAAATGCTTGAAAGTAGTAAAACTACTATGGAGTAAATTTTTTTCATTTGATTTTGATTGTTATTGAGTTTCAAAAATATCTGAATCATACGAAGAAATCATTAAAAAATTGTAAAGAATAGCACAAATTATTAAGATTTGCGAATGTTAAGGGGTTTAAAGCTAGCTATTATAATGATTTTTTGTTTGGCTTGTTTGGTTTTTGTTTTGTCTGCGGCCGTTCTACACCCCGAAACTAACGACAGTGTAGAGTACCAAAACGCTACACACAATTTACTAAAAAACAACCTTTTATACGCTGGCGAAATCAACAAAAGCATAGATTATCGACTTTTTTCTAAAAGAACAGCCGGCTACCCTCTTTTTTTAATTTTTCAGAACAATGTATCGTGGGTTGTAGGAATAGCATCAGCACTTCTTTTAATACTCAATTATTTTTTAGGACTGGGTATCCTTAGAACCTTAACAAAAAAAAGAAAAGCTAACCATGCCTATTCTTTGATTTTTTTACTCAACGTTCCGATGTTTCTGCACACTTCTTTTGTGATGGCAGATTTGCTTTTAGCGTCCATAATTAATCTTTCGGCTTTTGTCTATTATCAAAAACAAACGTCGTGGCCTAAAAAGATTGTTGTCCTATCCGTGTTTTGGTGCCTCGGTGTTTTAGTTAAGCCCGTAATTCTTCCCTCTATATTGTTGTGTCCTATCGTTTTTATTTATTTGGTATTTAAGCACCGTAAGTTATATTTTTCAACGCTTCTTCCTGGTCTTGTTTTGCTCCTGGTTTCCTTCGCCAATCAACACCAAACAGGGGTTTTTGAATACAGTTCAATCTCAACCATAAACCTTGGGCAATACAATTCAAAACTTTTAATTTCAGAAAAATACGGTTATGATTCTGCCCAATCATATGCTACAAGGAGCGAGTTTTTGGTTCCTAGAACTCAAGACGAATACTTGTACTATAAAAAAAACCTTCAGTCTTTAGCAACAGAAACTATTTTTATCAACTGGCCCAGCTACCTAAAAATTCATCTACTTGGCTCTGTAAAAATGATACTAGACCCCGGCAGATTCGAACTTTATACCTTCTTAGGAATAACGCCTTCGGCGTTTAGTTTGACAGAAATGATATACGCAAAGGATTGGCAAAAATTAAAGCTGTTTATGTTTTCAAACATTGGGGTTTTGGGAGTTTTTTTAATTTTGTTTCTAATCAATGTTTTCAAGGCTTTTATTTTAATTTTTAATCTAAAAGAGCTTCGAAAACATTGGTTTTTGGGTCTGCTTTTTCTTTACTTTCTTGCAATAGCTGGGCCGGTTGGTGCTGCAAGGTTTATGCTTCCTGTCAGTGTCTTGTACCTGGTATTTTTTTCAGTTGGATGGGTTAACCTGTCAGATTTTTTCCAAAAACGTTCTAAAAGCTAATACGTTTTCTCCAAATTTTAATTTTGTTTTAGACTGCAGTTCTGCTGCATGATTAGAGGCGTAATCATTAAACTTTTCCCAAGATTCAAGAGTATATTGAATTGCGTAGGAGTTATGTGATCTTTCCGTATGGCTCTCTATAATTTTGAACATATTATAGGACAAGAACAAACCCGTATCCATTACTTCAGGTATGTGAGTTTCTCTTAACCAAGCCAATACGCTAGATTCCATTGCTGGGTTTATGCTTAAGGTTACATTATAAATAATCATGGTTTATGCTCTGGGGTGGTATTGTTCTATTACTGTTTTTAGATAAGCTTTATCTAGGTGGGTATATATTTCTGTCGTGGTTATGCTTTCGTGTCCTAACATCTGTTGTACAGCCCTCAGGTTTGCTCCCGCTTCGATTAAGGTTGTGGCAAAGCTGTGTCTCAGGGTGTGAGGGCTAATCGCTTTCTTTATACCTGCCTCTACGGCTAATTTTTTTATGAGATTGAACACAGAAACCCTACTCAAACTTCCTCCTCTTTGGTTCAATATTAAATAGTTTTTAGAATCGGGTTTGGCAACTTTATTTCTATAGCTTTCAACATAATAACTTACTTGATTAATTGTCTTGGCCCCAATAGGTACTAGTCTTTCTTTGCTTCCTTTTCCCTTAACTTTAATAAATCCTTCATCTACAAAAAGGTCGTTCACTTTCAACAAAACAAGCTCTGAAACCCTTAAACCCCCTCCATACAATAACATAACAATTGTCTTGTCTCGTTCTCCAGCCAACTTTGTAAAATCAATAAATTCCATCATTTTTAGAATTTCATCATAAGAAAGGACCTCTGGCAGTTTTTTTGAAAGTTTTGGGGTTTTTATAGACTGCATTGGGTTTGCGTCCATTGTCTCGTTCAAAATTTGCTGCTTATAAAATGTTTTTAGACTTGATATTATTCTTGCTGTAGATCTCGGAGACAAACCAAGCGTATTGAGGTTGTTAATAAACTCCAGAATCATGGTTTTGGTTAAGGTGGTAAGGTCTTTGTTTTCACAAAAACTAATCAATTTTTTAAGATCTGAAATATAGGCATTTAATGTGTTGTTGCTTAAGGACCTATCAACAGAAATCGACATTGAAAACTCCTCAAGCAGCTCGTTGTTCCGTTTGCTTATTTCAACTTCAATTCTCGACACTGAACCACCTCTTTGTTGTCTCCGTCATTATAGTTTACAAGTACCACAATACTGGCATTTTCAGTATCAACGTTACTAGGTATTGTTATTTCCCAACCTTTTTCAATTTTTGTGCCTTGATTAATGGTTGTGCAATTTGAGCTTCCTGATAAGATTGGGTCTCCATTATATGCCGTATAGGCTTTTCGCAATACGTGTTGGTGTAAATAGGTTGAGTCCGTTCCTCCAGAATAATATTGTGGGTGGTTAATGTTGTTCTCTAACAACAACAAAGAGTAGAAAGGTTCAGAAGATGGTTCGGATGTAAAAACAAAATCTGCCTGAACCTTATAAGTGGTGTCATTTTTCTCTTGTTTTATTAAACCAATGTTAACGATTGATTTTTGGTCTAAGAATTTATTTGACTTGTTTCGCCAAGTATCATAATTGATGTTTATTGAAGTTTCTCCATCAAAACGCTTCCGATTAACTCCACCAGCTGGCAAAATATTACCAAAACTAAAAAGATTGGTGCCGATTAATTGGGCGGTTTGAGTTCTCATATCTGAATATCCACCAAAAGATGTAGTTAACGATTTTGGAAATTGGGGATACAAACCTAAGATTACCACAGGGTTTTTAGTAGATGCTTCTTTTATTTCTTTTGCAGCTTCTGCAGCGTTAGGGCACGCAACACACCTTACTCCTGTTAGATCTTCTATTAGTATTGCCCTGTAGTCTGATGAGGGGATTTCTGAAACATCAAGCTGATAACAGGTGTCAACTAAAACAAGAGACTCTTGTTCCTTAAAGTTAATAGGAGGCTCAGCTTCTTTGCAAGAAAAAAACACGACCAAAACCAAAAATAACAAAAAGCTTTTTTTCATATGGTTTCAAAGTTATCGTTTAGTTTTTAAATATACACCTAAGTTCTTTAGTTCATTCTGCGTTATTTCTCTGTAAGACCCCATAGCTATCCCACGTTTTTCAAAGGTATGAAACATTACTCGATCTAGCTTTAAAACTCGGTTATCAATCGCCTCAAACATTCTCCTTATTACCCTGTTTTTTCCACTGTGTATTTCTATCCCGTACCTAAAAAATTCATCTTCGTTCAGCTCTGACAGCTTGTTAAACTTGCTTTCTCCATCCTCTAACTCAACACCCAAAACCATTTGATTCATCTGGTCTTGGGTTAGTTGCTTTTCTACTTTGACCTTATATACTTTATTGATTTTTTTTGAGGGATGAAGTAGGTTTTGTGTTAATGTTCCGTCGTTGGTCATTAAAATTATTCCAGTGGTGTTCCTGTCTAGTCGTCCAACTGGATATAGGTGTTGAAATCTTTCTGGAAGTAAATCCATAATTGATTTTCGTCCTTTTTCGTCAGACTTGGTACAGATTACATTTCGTGGTTTATTTACAAGCAGATATAGTTTTTTTTCAGAGGTTATGGTTTTGTTATCAACTTGCACCTTGTCTGTTGGTTTTATTTTAAGCCCCAGCTCACGTACTAGACTATTGTTAACCTTTATCCTTCCTTCTAATATTAGGTTGTCTGCGGCTCTTCTACTACAGATTCCTGCATTAGAAATAAACTTATTTAACCTAATGGTATCTACATCAATTGAATTGGTTTTTGAGGTATGTGGATTAGTTCCTTTCATACTTGGTTCTTTATTGTAATTTTTGCAAAATAATATCGTTATAGAGTATAAAGTGTTATCGAGGTGAGAGAATTTATTGTCATAGCAATTTTTTGTAGTCAATTATCGTGGGCTGTTGATTTATCCCCAAAGATGCTTAGGGCATGTATTGACTATGACAATGACATCGTTACTGTTAAATGGACACAACCAGGGGATAATTGTGGTTCGTTTGAAAAATATATGATATACGGGAGCGAAAACCTAGGTCCGTTTAAAAAACTTGCAGAAATCCAAAACCTTGCGGTTGGCGAATACCCACACTCCCTTTTGGTTCAAAACACTTCATGGCTGTACTACATAACAACATACACACACTGTAACGGTGTTGATAGCTTGAGGTCAGATACTATTGGGGTTGACGTTGTTTATCCTGTAAACATCGAAATAGATTCGATCAGTTACAACTTAGAATCTCAAAAGATAATAGCTGGGTGGAAAAGAAACCCCTCAACCGACACCAAGCACTACGAAATATATGATTATAGTTCGGGAAGTGGCGACTTGTTGGGAGACACTAAATTATTGTCGTTTGATATTTCAGAAAAAAGAGCCGGGAGGTTCCCAGTTGTGCTTGCCACACTGGATAGTTGTAACCTGTCATCTCTTCTTTCTCAACCTCACGAGGCAACATATTTGACAGGAACAATCGACAGTTGCTCAAGAACTATAAACCTAAATTGGAGTCTATATGTAGGTTGGAACACCATAGATAGCCAATCGCTTTATGTCTCGATAAATAAAGGTGCGTTTGTAAAGGCAGAAACTGTTGAGGGAGATAAAAAAAGAATGACATATGGCGGATTTGATTTGGGGGATACGCTTAATTTTTTTATGCGTGCTTATAAAAACAACAAAAGCACGTCATCGAACACTATAATATTTGAAACACGAAAACTTATAAAGCCAGAAAAGCTGACCCTTAAGCTTGTTGATGTCGTTGATAACAACATAGAAATCAGTTGGTTGTGTGAAAAACAAAACGACACTAAGGAGTTTATTGTTCATTCTGGAGAAAATGAAACTAGTTTTAAAAAACTAGAAACAACAACTGTCAATATTGATAAAAATGAATACAAGATACTGGACCTACAAAACGACCCGAACACACAAGCGTACTTTTATTACATAACAAGCACTGACAAATGCGGCATGCAAAGCTCGTCTACCGACACAAGCAAGAATCTACACCTCGATACAAATCAAATAGAAATACACAACAAATATATTGGTTGGGAAAATGGTGTATTGCAATATGCCCTAGAGTTGTTTGAGGGTTCCACGTGGAACGAAACAAAAAACAAACCTGATGTGTTTGTAAAAGAAGATATCAAAGAAGTACAAAACTGCTTTAGGATTACTGCAACGGCAGATAACAACCCAACAAATGTATCAGTTTCACACTCTAATGAGGTTTGCCCAAAGAAAAGATTAAACTATTACATAACCACAGGCTTAAACCCTAATGGGGTCAATAAACGCTTTGTTGTTAGAGGAGAAGGGTTAGATTATGTTTTGTCAACATTTCAAATTTACAACAGGTGGGGAGAATTAATCAAGAGTGGGACGCTAAACGAAGAGTGGGACGGCAGCTACCAAAACAAGGTTGTTAATTCTGGCATATATCTGTATGTGGTAAAAATATATGGTATAAACGGTGAGTTCGAACAGGCAAAAGGAGTAGTAAGTGTCATTAAGTAAAATAACAACAGTAAATAATTACGGCAACATAGATTTGTCGGTAATAAAAATCTTAGGTTTAGAAGTAACTCATGCTGAATTAGCAATTAAAAAGCCCGTTATCTATTATTTTATAAATGACAATGAAATGCTAAAGGTTAACAAAGAAAGCCTAGGTCACGATACATATACAGACATTATAACGTTTGACTACGAAGAGGATCTTGATGTTGAAAATAATGAGGTTTTGATAAGTTGGGACAGGGTTGTAGAAAATGCAAAAACTTTTAATGATAGTCTCAAAAACGAACTACATCGAGTTTGTATACACGGACTTTTGCATTTGGCTGGACACAACGATCATTCAGACAAGGAAAAACAAAAAATGAGGGCACTAGAAGACATGTATATAAATTTGTATTGTTCCACGTGAAACAAAAATATGTATGATTTAATAGTAATTGGTGGTGGTCATGCTGGGTGTGAGGCTGCCAACATTGCAGCTAAGCTGGGGTCTAAAGTGTTGATGGTAACAATGAACATGGAGACTATAGCAAAAATGTCTTGTAACCCCGCTATGGGTGGGGTTGCAAAGGGGCAAATAGTAAGAGAAATAGACGCTCTTGGTGGTTTGTCTGGTATTGTTTCGGATTTTAGCATGATGCAGTTTAGAATGTTAAACCGTTCTAAGGGGCCAGCAATGTGGAGCCCGAGAACACAAAACGACAGAACTATGTTTTCTTTAAAATGGCGTGAATTGCTAGAAAAAAACTTTAACATAGATTTTGTACAATCCTCTGTTAATCAGCTGATTATAGATAAAAATCAAATAATTGGGGTAAAAACAACAAACGGTGTGGTTTATAGTGGATTAACTGTTGTTTTGACGAGCGGAACCTTTATGAATGGCATAATCCATGTTGGTAACCAGAAAAGTAAAGGAGGTCGTATGGGGGACAATGCCTCTTATGGAATAACGGAGCAGTTAATTAATTTAGGGTTTGAATCTGGAAGAATGAAAACCGGGACACCGCCAAGAGTAGATGGCAGAACAATAAATTATGATGTTTTAGAGGAGCAAAAGGGGGACGAACACCCTCTGTGTTTCTCGTTTAGGAAACCCACAAAAACTCTCAAGCAACACAGTTGTCACATAACATATACCAACGAAAAAGTACACGATATACTCAGGAGTTCGTTTAAAGACAGCCCTCTATTTAATGGTGCAATTAAGGGGGTTGGGCCGAGGTATTGCCCTTCGGTGGAAGACAAAGTAAATAGGTTTGCTGAACGAAACAGGCATCAAATATTTGTAGAGCCAGAAGGCTGGAACACATATGAAACATACATTAATGGTTTTAGCACCTCATTACCGCAGGATGTTCAATACAGAGCTTTAAAAGAAATTAAAGGTTTTGAAAATGCTAAAATTTTTAGACCTGGATACGCTATAGAGTACGACTTTTTTTACCCTACTCAGTTAAAATTAAGCCTAGAAACTAAGGGTATAAAAAACTTGTTTTTTGCTGGACAAATTAACGGTACCACAGGATATGAAGAGGCGGCTTGTCAAGGGTTAATAGCTGGAATAAATGCACATCAATTAGTAAAAAACAAAGAGCCTTTTATTCTTAAAAGAAATGAAGCATACATTGGTGTTCTAATAGATGATTTAATAAACAAAGGCACTAAAGAACCTTACAGAATGTTTACAAGTAGAGCTGAATTTAGAATATTACTAAGGCAAGATAACGCAGACCTAAGGTTAATGCCAAAAGCAAATGAGTTAGGAACAATTTCCAATAAAGAATATGACAAAATGCTTGTTAAAAAAGGTCGTGTTAATGAAATAAAGAAAACCTTAAAGAAAAAAACAGTTAAACCAATTGATGCGAACCCTATTTTAAAAAAATATAACACTAGTATTTTGCCCCAAAACTATGTTATAGAAAAGGTGCTTGCTAGACCTCAGATAACACATAAAGAGTTGTTAGAAATCGAATCTATGAAAACTCTGTTTGGTGGTTATTCTTCAGAAGAATTAGAACAAGCTGAAATTCAGTTAAAATATAGAAGCTATATAGAAACAGAAAAAGAAAACGTGGAAAGACTATTAAAGTTAGAGAATAAAAAAATCAGCTCTGAATTTGATTATTCAATAGTTAAATCTCTATCCCTTGAAGCAATTGATAAACTAAACAAAATTAAACCAAAAAGCATTGGTCAAGCATCTAGAATAAGTGGTGTTAGTCCTGCAGATGTTTCAGTGTTAATCGTACATTTTGGTAGATAAATGAAAAATTTTTTATTACTCCTTGTTTTGTTTTCGTCGTGTGCTTCTATACAAACGCTTGATGGCGGAGAAAAAGATAAAACACCACCAACCGTTTTATCTGTTTCCCCAGAAAACAGATCTTTGTTAGTAAAAAATAAAACAATAATTTATGAGTTTGATGAGTACATAAAGGCTTCAAAATTAAACGATCTTCTTATTGTTTCTCCAAGTCAAAAGATTAAACCTGTTTTTGTAATAAAGAACAAAAAACTTTCTGTAAAACTACAGGATAGTTTATTAGAAAATACCACCTATTCGATACAGTTAAATGGAGGAGTAGTTGACAACAACGAAGGAAATCCATTAGAGTTATTTGATTATGTGTTTTCAACTGGTAACTATATTGACTCTCTAAAATATCAAGGTTATGTATATTCTTTTTTAAAAAAACAACCTCTGGAAAACTATAGTATTCAACTATATAAAACATTAAAAGATAGCGTTATTTTTAAAGAAAAACCAGACTATATTACCAAATCAAACAATAAAGGTTTTTTTGTTTTATCTAATTTACCAAATGAAAATTTAATGGTTGTTGTGTTAGAAGATAAAAATAAAAATTTATTATATGATAAGGATGAAGATATAGCACTGTTGAAGAATATTTTAACACAAAAAAATACTCAAGACACCTTTTATACCTTTAATAATCAAAATGATGAAAAATATAAACTTACGTTATTAAAAAACGAAATAGCTGGAGTTATTAAAATTAAATCTAACAAAGCTATAACCCAACGAAATATTATAACTAAGATTAATCAAAACAAAACAGCTTATTTTATAAATAGAAATAGAGATACTATAACATTATTTAATTATAATTATAAAGACAGTATTAACGTAGATATATTTATAGATACATTAAATTTTAATTTTAATCTATCAAAAAATACAAAAAAAATAATTCCTAAAATCAGTATTAATAAAACTAAATCTAATAACAGAAAAATAAGTTTAAACTCAAATTGTCCAGTAGTATTTAATAAAGATAGTATTAAGATATTTAATAATAATTATAAAGTAAATCAATTAACTCCAACAGAGTTAGAAATAAAATTTAATGTACCAATAGATTCAGTTAACATAATTTTTAAACCTAACGCATTAAAAACTTATTACAATGAGATTAATAAAATTGATACATTTATTTATACTTATAAGGAGATAAATGAAAATAATTTAGTTATTAAAATAGAAAAATATGATTCAATAAACTACCTATTTGAATTATTAAATAATGATAAAATAATACAATATCAGAATGTAGTTAATCAAAATAAAATTCAATTTAAGAACTTAAAACCTGGAATTTATTCATTAAGAGTAATAAGTGATATTAATAATAATAAATTATGGGATACAGGTAATATTTTTAAAAAGAATTCACCTGAAGAAGTTAACTTATTTAATAATATAGAAATAAGAAATAATTGGGATAAAGAGTTGATTATTAATTTACTATAAAATAATTAACACACTTAATAACATTATATGTTATTAACAGCTTCATAAAACATTATTTATATAAATATTAAACTTATTAACTAAGTTAAAATATTTATTTACCTCTAATTCACATTAAAATTTGATTATACACACAATTCGATTATTAACAAATATATGTTAAGTTAAAATTATATATCATGTATATAACTTATAAAAATCTAATAATCAATAATTTAAAACATATACCTTGTTGAATTTATGTTATTAATGTAAAAAGCAAAATAATTTATAAGCATATAGACAGACACTTAATTATATACTATTATATATTTTATTTAATTCTATTAATATTTAATAAGTATGAGAATAAAAGATAAAGAATGAAGTATAAAATCATAATGATTTAATTTGCTGTAAAGTATGCTAGATAAATTTGATCAAATAATAGAAAAGGCACAAAATTTTCCAATTTCTTCTATTAAAGATTTAGAAAAATTTAGATTAACTTTTTTAGTAAAAAAAGGTTTATTAAATCAATTAATTCAAGAATTTAAATTATTACCTAATGATCAAAAGAAAGAGATAGGTAAAATTTTAAATATCACAAAAAAAACAATAGAAGAAATTTATAACTCAAATAGTCAAAAAATTTCAAATACTAAAAATTTAGATATTACTAAAAATGACTTACCTGGTTATTTTTCAGATTTAGGTAGTAGACATATAATAAGTTCTGTTGTTGAAGAAATGACTTTAATATTTGAAAGACTTGGGTTTTCTGTATCTATTGGTCCTGAAATAGAAGATGATTGGCATAACTTTTCAGCATTAAATTTTCCACCAAATCATCCTGCTAGAGATATGCAAGATACTTTTTTTGTAAAAGATGATATTGCATTAAGAACACATACATCATCTGTTCAGGTTCGTTTAATGGAAAAGGGTAATTTACCTATTAGAAGCATAATGCCTGGACGTGTTTATAGGAACGAGGCTATTTCGTCGCGTTCTAACTGTTTTTTTCATCAAGTTGAAGGTTTATATATAGATAAAGGAGTTTCTTTCTCAGATTTAAAACAAACGCTATATAATTTTGTAAAAGAATTTTTTGGGCCTAAAACTAAGGTCAGATTTAGAGCATCATATTTTCCATTTACAGAACCAAGTGCAGAAATGGATATTTTTCTTGGTACAGAAACGGAGTCAGATTATAAATTAACTAAAGGAACAGGATGGTTAGAAATATTAGGGTGTGGTATGGTTGATCCAAATGTTTTAAAAAATTGTAAAATAGATGAAGAATATTCAGGTTTTGCTTTTTGATTAGGAGTTGATCGTATCGCTATGTTAAAATATGGAGTAAAAGACTTAAGAACATTCTTTAATAACGATAAACGGTTTTTATCCCAATTTGAATCATTGTAAATTCTAAGAAATAAAAAAAGGGCCGCAGATGCAGCCCTTTTAAGTAATAATTAATTTTTTAATTATTCAGCAGCTTCTTCAGTTGCAGCCTCTTCAGTTGCAGCTTCTTCAGCTGGTGCTTCCTCAGTTGCAGTAGAATCAGTTGCCTCTTCAGTTGCAGCTTCTTCAGCTGGTGCTTCTTCAGTTGCAGCTTCTTCAGTTGCAGCCATACTGTCCGCTACTTCAGTAGTTTCTTCAGTGCTTTCTGTCTCAGCAGCATTGTTGCAAGCAACAAAACCAAATACTGAAACGATAGCTAATAATGCAATAATTTTTTTCATTTACGCGTAATTTTAATGGTTAAATATTTAAATAATATCGCGAATATAATGTTTTGGTCAAAAAAACTTATTTTTTTCTAAAGTAAAGTCTAATTGGAATCCCACTAAAACCAAAGTTTGCACGAAGCTTGTTCTCCAAAAACCGTTTATAGCTATCAGGAATATATTGTGGTAGATTACAGAAAAAAGCAAACGAAGGACAACTGGTTGGTAGTTGGGTTATATATTTAATTTTAATGTATTTTCCTTTAGTAGATGGCGGAGGTGTCTTTTCTATAATTGGCAAAAAGAAGTCATTAAGCTTAGATGTTGAGATTTTTTTATTCATAGACTCATGAACATCTGTCATTGTTTTTAGGGCTTTTAACACCCGTTGTTTTGTTAGGGCCGAAATAAATAAAATTGGAACATCAACAAATGGTGCAATTTTATTTTTAATTAGGTTTTCATATTCTTTAGTTGTTTGTGTGTCTTTTTCAATAAGATCCCATTTGTTTACAACCACAACAACACCTTTGCCATTTTTTTGAGCTAACCCAAAGAGGTTCATGTCCTGAGCCTCTAACCCACGAGTAGCATCAACAACCAAAGCAATAACATCTACAGACTCAATTGCTCGAAGTGAACGCATAACAGAATAAAACTCAATATCCTCGGTAACCTTACCCTTTTTTCTGACACCCGCAGTGTCTACTAAGTAAAGGTCGTTGTTAAACGATTTATACCTTACATAAAGCGTATCTCTTGTTGTTCCTGGAACATCGGTAACAATATTTCTTTCGTGCCCCAACAACGTGTTGCAAATGGTAGATTTTCCAGCATTTGGCCGACCGACAAAAGCTATTTTCGGGATATTTTCATCTAAAGCAACCTCTCCTTCAGGAATAAGTGTGACTAATTCATCTAAAAGGTCTCCGGTGCCACTTCCAGACAAAGAGGATATGGGGTAGATTGTTTCAATTCCAAGAGAGTAATATGAATTAGCCATGAACATTCGTTCATCGTTATCTGCCTTGTTGGCAACAACCAAGTAAGGTTTTTTACTTTTTCTTATAACTTTAAAAAACTCAATATCCAGTTCGTTTGGATCTAATACAGCGTCAACAACAAACAACAAAACATCTGCTTCGTTAATTGCCAACTCAACCTGTTCGCGAATATTTGATTCAAAAACATCAGAGCTCTTTGAAACATAACCCCCGGTATCAATGACCGTAAATTCTTTACCAATCCAATCGCTAGTTCCATAATGTCGATCTCTTGTTACTCCGCTAACATCATCAACAATAGCCTTTCTTTCTCCAATTAATCGATTGAAAAGAGTGGATTTTCCAACATTTGGTCTTCCTACAATTGCTACTATTCCTGCCATTTTATTGTTGTGCGAAAGTACGCGGATTTATTTCTTTAAATAACCAAAGTATCGAAGCTGTTGGTCGTCAGATCTCCAATCTTTTTTAACTTTCACAGTTAGCGACAAAAAAACCTTCTTTTTTATAAAGCCTTCGATACGCTCTCTAGACGAAATGCCCAGTTTTTTTATTGCAGACCCACCTTTACCTAAAACAATTCCTTTTTGAGAGTCTCGTTCCACATATATTGTGGCATAAATTTCATCTATATTTTTCTTTTCATTGTAATTAGATACGCTTACCTCAACACTGTATGGTATTTCCTTCTTAAACTGAGATAAAATCTGCTCACGTATCATTTCGCTCACTAAAAAACGAACACTTTCATCGCTTACTAATTCGGTATTGTAAAAAGGGGGGTGTTCAGGAGAAAGACCGACTAATGTTTCTATAATTTGAGGAACATTAAACCCGCTTTTTGCACTAGCTATTAGAACGTGTTCTGTGTTAAGTAGTTTTTTTGCTTCTAAAACATGTTTTTTTAAATCCTCTTGATTAATAACAAGGTCAACCTTGTTCATTACAACAATTACGGGGGAAGAAAGCTGGCCGACTTGTTTTTCAAATTGGGTAATTTTTGGGAATTGACCATCAAGAACGAGCAAAACTAAGTCTGCATCATCTAATGAATTGCTAACCGCACTCATCATGGTTTCTTGTAGCTTGTAAGCGGAGTTTTCTAATATTCCAGGAGTGTCTGAAAAAACAAGTTGGTAATTTTTGTCATTTAAAATACCCTTAATTCGATGTCTTGTTGTTTGAGCTTTTGGGTTGGTGATAACTAGGTCCTCACCCAACATTGCGTTGAGCAAGGTTGATTTACCGGCATTTGGCAAACCCACGATTGTTATAAAACTTGACTTAAACAGGCTACAAAGGTAGGTCTATGTGGGAATAAACAGACTGAAACAAAAAAAACACAAGAAAAATAGACCTCACATGTAACAAACCGGTATTTCATGTGGTCTTATAGTTGAATTTTAAAAATATAATAATATGAAAAACACAAATTTAAAAATTACGGTAGCACTATTTTTCGGAGCAATGGCTTTGATATCGTGCAAAGACTTAATCGACATTATTCCCAAAAAAGGTGGCGGTGGTAGCGGAGGATCTGGAGACACAGAACAGTGTGAGCGAAAAGGAACCATTGTAAAAGAAGTTTTAGGTAACTCAAATAACCCCACAGGCAATTATTTGGTGCTTGATCGAGAGACAAACGAACACTATTATCCAAACAGTGAAAGCGGTCAAGAAGCACTTAAAGACGCTTATTCCGATTCAGGAACTAATGAAATAACCTATGGGTATTCTGATATATTTCAATGTGCTCGACCATCTGTTTGGACAACCCCATATATAAACGCGTGTATCACCTTATCTTGTGTCAATGGAAAAGAGGTTAAGTCTGATGGATGTAGGGGAGGAGACGCTCTAACCCACAAAGGTAAGGTTGAGGTTTTAAGCTGTGGCGTGTTAATTCATTCTATTGACCAAACGGGAAAACCAACAACACTTGAGCCAGTAGGAACGAAAAATAACTTTAACTACAAAGATGGCCAAACCGTTATGTTCGATTATTCAGTTGTTGATGTTTTTGTGGGCACGCCCTGTATGCAACAAATTAACAAACCAATAACCCCTGTAGATATATCACATATCGTAGAAATAAAATAATGTTTTTATAACACCCCAACCAAATCATACTAAACGAGTGAGAGTTGGGGTTTTTAATAGTGTTGACTGACCTCGAAAAAATAGTTGCTTTATGTAAGCGAGGTGACAAGAAAGCTCAAAAAGCTCTATTTGACAACTTATCACCCCAAATGCTAGGTATAGCATATCGTTATGTGGCGGGATATGATTTAGCAAACGAGGTGGTGCAGTTGACATTTATCAAAGTGTTCAAAAATATAGAAAACGTTGATCCAAAAAAAATAAAAGGCTGGATGAGAAAGATTACAGTAAATACTGCCCTTAACACATTAAAACAAGAATAAAGATCTTTTGAAAGCCTGGATGTAGAGTCAATAAAGAAACACACAAAACAACAAGACCATTCATCGGACATTGTTTGTTTAATAAACAGATTGACTAAAGACAAAAGAGTATTGTTTAATCTCCACGCCATCGAAGGATATTCTTTTAAAGAAGTGGGAACAATGTTAGAAATATCAGAGGGAAACGCAAGAATTAGGTATCACAGAGTAAAAAAAGAAGTGCAAAAACTATTAGAACACTATTTCATTGAAGGTTAAAATATGGAAGACTGGTTAAAAAAAGAGATTAGCAACTTTGAGTTGATGCCCCAAAAAGGGCTTTGGGACAGAATTGTTTTAAATACAGAACCGATCGTTGCTAAAAAAAGTGCTTTACCAAGGTTTGTTTTAACTGTTTTAGGAGTTTTTCTTGCCTTATTGTGCGTTAATGTTTTACCTCCAAAGTGTGTGAACAAACAAAAAACACCACACACAAAAAACTTCAAGAATTATACAAACAACTCGGAATTATTCAAAAAAAAAGAGATTGCTTCGTACTTTAGGAACAACCTAACGAAGCACCAAACCCAAGCTAGCGATAATGATAAAAACCAACCAATCCAGACACTCTTTCAAACAAAGAAAAACCTATTAAGCAAGAAAGACTTACTAGTTAAATGCAACTTAGATAGGAAAAGTGGTTTGAATCTATCGACCCCAATTTTACAACTAGCCCACCACCTTAAAATTAACCAGGCACAAACCTCAATATTAAAACAAGGCACATTACAAAAACCACACCTTCAGGTTAACTATAAGTTCGCCAAACAAAACAGAGCAGCACCGACAGCAAGAACAAATCACAAATTAGAGGGATTGGTCTTTTGGAATATTAGAGAGCGTATTTCTGTGGGAATGGGCATGGGCCTACAAAGGTCAAAATGGAGCACGGCTGTAGGAAAAAAACTAAACACAAAAAGGTATGAAAAAGGCATAAATAACCAGGGCAGCACAAATGAAGAAAGTGATTTTTTTGTAGATGGGGATACAGTATTTGTAAACGAGGGAACATATCAAGCCACCCAAGAAACTAACGAGTCAAGCTATTGGGACAATAATTTTTATGCAAAAGATGGAGATGTATTAAGTATAAAAGAAAATACGTTGTGGCTATTTTCTACACCTATTCGGTTGAGATATGATGTTTTTAGAAAGAAAGAATGGGTTTTTAGAGTTGCGGGAACAGCGATTCCTCAAATAATTTTTAATCAAAAAAGCTTAGCAAACCACAATGAGTTAAATGTATGGGTTGAGGACAATCAGACATTTAATAAGGTAAATCTAGCATTCGAAGGGTCTATAGAGGTAGAAAAAAGGATAAACAAAAGAGCGTTTAACGTTCAGTTTTCTATCGGTTTTAACCCATTAAAAAAACAAAATATTTACAAAAAAGAGCTACCCAAACATTCAATAAATGGTTCTATTGGGTTGGGCTACCTGTTTGGCGGTTAGTTTGATGGTTAGTAACTTAGTGTGCTTGTAGCTGCTATCGAGAACAGAAACAGAGTATTTGTTTTTTAATTCATTGTATGTGTTGAGGTGAGAAACAAGCAACGTGTCTTCTGACTTTAATTGTTGCCAATTTATTCGAGATATTGACAAACCGTGTTCGATGTTTAGTTTTTGAAGGTAAAATAAATGAGGCTCAAAACCGTATGTTCGATCAAGGAGAATTTTTGTGTTAGAGCTTAAGTTTTTAATATTTTGTTCATCTTTTAGGTAATGAGATATTCCGTTGGTTTCCCATTCATAATACTTTTCACATGGATTTAGGGCGTATTGATAAGCCTTGTGGTATGGAAAAGCGAGCACTAAAATTATTAGGATTAAAACCCACTCAGTGTTTTTTTTCAATCGATTTATCAAAAGATAGACACTTATAGAAATCAAAATTGCTAGCATGGGTACAACAGGTGCTGCGTACCAAAAATTTTTAGTTCCTAAAGAAATAACAAGTAAAAAAGCAAAACACTGAATGCACCAAAAAACCCAACTTTTTGACAACTCCTTAATAGTAAAAGGTGTAATAAAAATGACAGGAGCTAGCCAGACCCAATATTTCATTTGTTTATGAAAAAGTAAATTAAAATAGTATAAAAACGAGTGTTTTTCAAAAACAAAACTAGAAGATTGATTAATGTACCTTGGAAATAACTCCCCCTGCCAAACAAGGTTAAGATAACCTGGCTGTCTCAGTTCTCTCGACCAATAATACGACCCAACAATAAAAAGCACAGTAAAAATAGAAATATAAAAATGCTTATTGGAAAGTAACGAAACCAACCTTTCTTGAAATAGCAAAGCAATAAAGAGGCCTGGAGAAAGCATTAAAATGGCAATGCTTTTACAAAGAATTCCAAACATAAGAGAAACCCCAATCCAATAGAGGTATGAATTTTTTTCTGTTTTAATAAATAGGTGTGTACTATAAGTTAAAAGGAGCACAAAAAAAACAAGGGTAGCGTCATGGTCTCCAAACCGACCTACGTGATCTCCAAAAAAACCAAAAGAGGTTGCTGTGATGCCCATAGCAAAAATCCCAGGCCAAAATTTCTTTGTAGACGAATAAGTGATTATAAAAATCAAAACAAGCGACAGTATTGAAAAAAACACAGACGGGAAACGAATAGCCAGTTCGTTTATGCCAAAACAATGGAGGCAAGCAACTTGCAACCATATTAACAAAGGAGGTTTCAGTTCGTAGGTCTCGGGTGATTTGTTAAAAGTTCTAATTAGCAAGTCGCCAGACTGATACATCTCTATTGCGTTAACAGCATTTCTAGATTCGTCCCACATTCGTAATGGCAATAAATCTACTTTAAGCCAAAGCGGGATGGAGAAAACAAAAAGAAGTCCTAGAGCAAGAATTTTTAAGTGAGTTTTTTTCATGTCAATTTGTTTGGCGGTATAATTAATCTCCGTTCTTTAATTTATAATAATAGTTTCTTGCACGAGCAACATACAAACTTGAATTGTACTCAAGAATAATTTTTTCAAATAATTGGATTGCCTCTTCTTTATCCCCTATAATTTGGAGCGTTAAGAGAGCAGAACGAAAAAGGGCGTTGTCAGCAAGAATATCCCCACTAAAATTTTCATAAACGGACCTATACAGACGATTTGCCTCCTCATAGTTTCCAAGCTTTTCTTGAACCTGAGCCTTGAGGTACAGGATTTCGTCATCTAATGAGTGATTTGGATATTTAAATGGTAATAGGTTCAAAGTTTCTTTACATTTCAATATTTTGTTTTGATATAAAAGAAACTCTGCAGCGGCATACTCTTTCATAGCATCGTTGGTAGAATCAAGACCCGTGTTGTCTTGAATTAACAGCAACAACTCGATTGCGTTGTTGCTAATCAATTGAGTTGTTGCTGTTTTAAGAATATCAAGCTGACTTTTTGCCCAATCAAAATCTCCCGTGTAGTAGCTAAGTTTTGCGTTTTTAAATCGAGCTTCTTGACCAAGTGCATCTTCTTTAAATTCCTTTTCAACCTGACCATACATTAGTCGAGCATCCCATATGTTGTTTGACATTAAGTAGCAGTCTCCTAAAAGCAGTTTTGTTTTTGCTGTGAAAGTGTTTTTTAACCGCCGTGTTTCAATGAGTTTTAAAAGTAATTCAATAGCAACACTTGTTTTATTTAGGTAAAACAAGTTTAATTCAGCTAGTCTAAACATGCTTTCGGCAGTTTTGTAACCAACACCCTCGTACTCAATGAATTGTTGAATTTTAACTGTTAGGGCGTTAATTTTTTCTTTATCTGGGTTAATGTCTATTGTGGTTTGAAGATAGAGAGAGTTTATAAGGCCATTTTGCCCATTAATGTAGTTCTTGTTTGTTTTACCCAAGCCTATCACATAAGAATATGCGTCAGCAGCAACATCAAATATTTTGCCATCAACACACAATCGAGCAAACTGCATTACCCGCTCACCTTGATCATTTTTTAAACGGTCTAACGAGACAACCTGTTTTAGTGCGGCACGATACTTTTTTTGGTGGAAGTAACACTGTAGTAATAACTCACCAAACACAATGTTGTTTGGGTTTTTTTGAACGAAATACAGGGCCTTGTCTTGAAGGTATGATACATTAACAGAGTCTTCAAACACAATGTCGAGGTTTTTTACAACAAACCGATATGTGCTGGGGTCCTCTTCAATAAGTCTTAAAGAAAAATTTGCAAGTTCTCGTGCTTTAAGACTAGAACGATAGGTGTAGATTAGGTCAACATAAAACTCGTATATTCCGTGTTTTTTAATCCCTGTTTTGTAAGCTGTTATCGCTTTTTCAAAATAACCCCTCCTTTTAAATCCGTTAGCCAACGCCTTAATTTCGTAAACATTATTTTGAGACGATTTAATGATTTTATCAAAATAATGTTCTGACTTTTCTTTTTTCCCAAAACGATCGTAAACCATCCCTAAATCGACACGTAACCCAATGCTTGTAGGGAACTTTCTGAGCTGATATTCTGTAAGTTTTTCCGCGTCTTTTTCTTTTTCCAAGGCAATTAGCGTATTTAGATAGTATTCATATATGAATGCAGAACGGGAACCTCTACGGTGTAGTTTTTTAAAAAGACTTTCTGCTTTTTCAAACTCATTGTTTTCGTAAAACTGAATTGCAACACGTTCATCAATGGATTGAGATGAAACCCACAAGGCAACAATTAAAAAGCAAAAAGACAGAAATATTCTCATTTTATCACAACAAAGATAGGGTTACTTTTCACGGTAGCTTAGTGCAATAACGAACATACATAAGCTAATTATATTAAACTTAAAAAGTTTACTAAAACAAGCAAATTTAGAATGTGTGCTCTATATGTGTTACCTTCGTACCGCAAATAACAAATCTATTATTTGCAAATGTCCAAATCTACAGATTCTAAAATTTCACACCGAGGGTTAACTTTCGATGACGTTCTAGTCTTACCCCAATATTCTGAAGTCTTACCAAGAGACACCAACACGAAAACAAAACTTACCAAGGGTCTTGAAATTAATATTCCCATTGTTAGTGCAGCAATGGACACCGTTACTGAAGCTCGCTTAGCTATTGCGATATCTAGAGAAGGCGGAATAGGAATTATCCATAAAAACATGAGTATCGAGGATCAGGCAGTGCAGGTAAAAAAAGTAAAACGGTCTGAAAGCGGCATGATTAAAGACCCAATTACCCTATCCAAATCAAACACATTGAGTGACGCCTTAGGGGTGATGAAAGAGAATAGAATAGGCGGCATACCAATAACAGACGACACAAACACACTCATTGGAATAATCACCAATCGCGATTTGCGTTTTCAAAGAGATTTGAATACCCTGATTGGGGACGTTATGACAACCGAGAGTTTGATTACGGCTGCTTCTGGCACAGATTTAAAAGAGGCGGAGCAAATTTTACAAAAATACAAGATAGAAAAACTGCCTGTTGTAGATGCTGATCAAAAACTGTTGGGCTTAATCACATTCAAAGACATCCAAAAGGTGAAAAACCACCCACAAGCCTGTAAAGATAGTTTTGGAAGATTAATGGTTGGAGCAGCCGTAGGTGTAACAGCTGATACCATGGAGCGAGTTACTGCATTAGTTGAACAAGATGTCGATGTTGTGGCTATTGATACAGCTCACGGCCACTCTATGGGTGTAGTGAAAGAATTAAAAAAAGTGAAGGCAAAATTTCCAAACCTTCAGGTAATTGTTGGAAACGTCGCAACAGCTGAAGCTGCAAAATATCTAGCAGACAATGGAGCTGATGCCATAAAGGTTGGTGTAGGTCCGGGTTCTATTTGCACCACTAGAATAATTGCCGGAATAGGAGCCCCCCAATTAAGTGCCATAATGGAGTGTTCAAAAGCACTTGAAGGAACAGGGGTACCGGTTATTGCGGATGGCGGTATTCGATACAGCGGTGATTTAGTAAAAGCCATAGTTGCTGGAGCAGACACCATCATGGCGGGAAGTTTATTTGCTGGCACAGAGGAGGCTCCAGGAGAAGTATCGTTTTATGATGGAAGAAAAGTAAAATCATACCGAGGAATGGGGAGTATTGAAGCAATGAAAAAAGGATCTACTGACCGATATTTTCAAGACGCTGAAGCTGAGATTGGTAAGCTTGTTCCTGAAGGAATTGTTGGAACAGTTGCTTACAAAGGTAGTTTGT
>Ga0228662_1000417_pt1 | contig 21701 bp, 20 predicted proteins | sample 76DmetaG_FD_183173 | JGI IMG/M metagenome (GOLD analysis project Ga0228662, IMG submission 183173) | Seawater microbial communities from Monterey Bay, California, United States - 76D | ecosystem: Environmental > Aquatic > Marine > Coastal | place: USA: California | collected 2016-11-10
ACAAACACATCGTCTTTTGTTTTAGTTTCAACCACCACATCAAGCTGTTGTATTCTTAGGCTTAATCTTCCGGCCACACGATCAATTATTGGTATTTTAAGCTGAAGCCCAGACTGTCGTGTGCTGGTAAATTTACCAAAGCGCTCTATAATAGCAGCAGACTGTTGCTTAACAATAAAAAACGTGCCAAATAGAAGGATAAGAGACAAAAAAACAATTAAAGGAATGTAAAAAATCATAGTATATATTAAGTTTTAGGGTTAGCCTATAATATACTAAATTTTCTGCTTAAATAAAAGCCTGCAGACAAGAATGTTTTTATAAACTAACCTTGTTAAGGTGGTCTTTAAGAGCGTGCAGTCTTTCTAACACCTCCTGTTTTCCTATTATCGAAACTACTTCAAACAAATCAGGCCCTGAAAGCTCACCAACGATTGATAGCCTAAACAACCCTAGCACCTTTCCAAACCCCCATTCTTTTTCTTTTACAAGAGCCTCAACAAGAGGCTTTAAGTTGTTTAAGTCACCAGATTTTTCAACAATAGACACGAGGCTTTCTATTACCTCATTAAACCCTGTTTTTTTAAGCTTTTTGACTTGTTTTTCGGGGTATTCTTTTGGTCTTATAAAAAAGAATCTAGAAGTATTAAAAATATCATTAAGATTTTCAAGCCGTGGCTTTATTAGCTCGGCAATCTTGTCTAACTCTTCTTCTTTATATTTAGAGTGCTCAGAACCAAAAGCTTTTTTAATGCTATCAGATACCAAAGAATTCTTTGTGTTTTGAATGTGAGAATGATTAAACCAGCGGTTTTTTTCTGGGTCAAATCTTGCGCCAGACTTGTTTAGGCCACTAAAAGAAAAAGCCTGAATTAGTTCGCTTAAGCTAAAAATCTCTTTTTCAGTTCCAGGGTTCCAGCCCAAAAGGCTTAAAAAATTAACAACGGCTTGGGGAAGAAATCCAAATTCTTTATATCCTTTTGTTTTAACTTTTCCCGACCAGCTTGTCGCATAAATAGGAAATCCAAACTTATCACCGTCTCTTTTCGAAAGCTTTCCTTTACCCACAGGCTTTAAAATTAGAGGGAGGTGTACAAAAGCGGGCTTATCCGACCAGCCAAAAGAATCATAAATCATCGAATGAAGAGGCAGGGAAGGCAACCACTCCTCTCCTCTTATCACATGTGAAATTTTCATATGGTGATCGTCTACGACATTAGCAAAATGATATGTTGGCATTCCATCACTTTTATAAAGAATTTTATCATCTAAAGTCTCAGAATCCACGCTAACAACCCCTCTTAACATATCTTCACAAACTATAGTTTTGTTTTCAGGCGTTTTAAAACGCACAACAAACTCTTCTCCGTTGGCTATTTTCTTGTCAACTTCTTTTTTAGCTAAAGAGATAGAATTTGTCAGCTTGTGCCTGTTTTTCGAATTATAAGAAAAAGCTCTACCTTTTTTTTCTTCACCATTTCTTAACAGCTCGAGCTCTTCCTTAGTGTCAAAAGCATAATAAGCCCCTCCTTTTTCTACAAGAACTGAAATAGCTTTTTTATATAAGTCTTTTCTCTCGCTTTGTCTATAGGGGCCAAACTTACCAGGATTAAAAGGGCTCTCGTCTGGCTCAAGGCCGCACCAACTTAAGGAATCTATAATGTGTTGTTCACTCCCTTGCACATACCTGTTTTTATCTGTATCCTCAATTCTCAAAACAAACTTTCCTCCTTTTTGTTTGGCAAACAAATAATTAAAAAGAGCGGTTCTAAGTCCCCCTATGTGTAGTGGCCCCGTGGGGCTAGGTGCAAAACGTACACGAACAGATTTAGTCATTTAAGTTTTTTTACAAAAGTAACGACTTCCGGGCTTTATTTTGTGTTTTTTAATTTTATTTCTTGCGCAAAACTACAGTTATGAACGAGAGCAGTAAGCAGAAGAGTTTTTATATATAATACAAGAGCTTATATTTGCAAAAAAACAATGAACATAGATTACGTTTATAATACAGATTTTCACCTTAAGAATGAAAAAAAGATTTCCAAATGGCTCAACAAAGCAGTCGTTTCGGAGGGTTTTTCTATAGGCGATCTTGTGTACGCTTTTTTTAACGACAACGACCTTAAAGACCTGAATAACAGTTATTTGGGTCATGATTATTTTACAGATGTAATATCTTTTAATGACTCTGAGGGGACTGTCTTAAGCGGTAATATTGCAATTTCTGTTGATAGGGTTTTAGACAACTCAAAAAAATTTAAAACTTCTTTTGAGGATGAGTTACTTAGGGTTATGGTGCACGGCCTTCTTCATTTCATGGGTTACGACGATTCAACGGACCTTGAAACGAAACAAATGAGAGACAAAGAAGATAACAATTTAAAATCGTTCCACGTGGAACACTAAGTATGTTTAAAGATCAATATGATGTTATTGTTGTTGGTGCTGGTCATGCTGGCTCAGAGGCTGCTGCAGCGGCCGCCAACATGGGTAGTAAAACTTTGTTGGTTACAATGAACCTTCAAAATATTGCACAAATGTCTTGTAACCCAGCGATGGGTGGAATTGCAAAAGGACAAATTGTAAGAGAAATTGATGCTATTGGTGGGTATAGCGGAATTGTTACTGACGTTTCAGCGGTTCAGTTTAAAATGCTTAACAAATCAAAAGGTCCTGCCATGTGGAGCCCAAGAGCACAATCCGACAGAATGCGTTTTGCCGAATCCTGGAGAGGCTTGTTAGAACAAACACCTAATTTAGATTTTTATCAAGAAATGGTTTCTGGTCTGCTTGTTGCGGGAACTAAAATTGTTGGTGTTAAAACCTCTCTTGGCTTAGAGATAAAGTCTCGCGCGGTTATATTAACAAACGGCACCTTTTTGAATGGACTTATACATATTGGCGAAAAACAATTCGGCGGAGGTCGTGCTGGTGAAAAAGCCTCATTCGGCATAACAGAAGCGCTAACCGCAAAAGGTTTTGAATCTGGAAGAATGAAAACAGGAACACCGCCAAGAGTTGACGGCAGATCTTTAGATTATGCCCTAATGACTCCCCAGCCTGGTGATAAAAAACCCCTTAAGTTTTCTTACTCAAATATAACTAAGCCTCTTTCTAAGCAGCTTGATTGTCACATGACTTACACAAGCCCAATGGTTCATGAACTTTTAAGGGAGGGGTTTGATAGGTCTCCTATGTTTAATGGCTCTATAAATAGCATTGGCCCAAGGTATTGCCCTTCAATTGAAGATAAAATCAATCGTTTCTCTGAAAAAGACCGACACCAGATTTTTGTTGAGCCAGAAGGCTGGAACACCGTAGAGGTTTATGTTAATGGTTTTTCAACCTCTCTTCCCGAAGACGTTCAGTACAAGGCCTTAAAGTCCGTGGCAGGTTTTGAAAACGTTAAGTTTTTTAGGCCAGGATACGCAATTGAATACGATTACTTCCCCCCAACACAATTAAAAAGCTCTTTAGAAACAAAGCCTATTTCTGGGCTGTTTTTTGCTGGTCAAATAAACGGCACAACAGGGTATGAAGAAGCTGCAGCCCAAGGGCTTATGGCTGGAATTAATGCACATTTACGTATAAACAACAAAGATCCCTTTATCCTTAAAAGGGATGAAGCTTATATTGGGGTTTTAATCGATGACCTAATCACTAAAGGGACCGAGGAACCCTACAGAATGTTTACCTCTCGTGCTGAATATAGAACTTTACTTAGACAAGATAATGCTGATCTGAGGCTAACAGAAAAATCCTATAGTTTAGGTCTTGCAGACGACAAAAGACTTTTTAATGTAGAAAACAAAAAGAAATCCACAGACTCATTTGTCTCTTTTTTCAAAAAAACTAGCGTTAGGCCTGACGAAATTAACCCTGTTTTGGCTAAAAAGAAATCCTCAAAAATTTCACAATCTGTAAAGCTGTATAAGATTTTTTCAAGACCCAATTTGTCTATGGACGACATGCTCAAAATAGTATCCGTAAAAGAGTTTGTTCTTAACAACAAACCTAGTTTAGATGTTTTTGAACAAACTGAGGTACAGGTGAAGTATTCGGGATATATTGAAAAAGAGAAAGCAAATGCTAAAAAATTAAACAACTTAGAAAACATAAAAATCCCTATAACCTTTGAGTACTCTAAAGTTCATTCTCTGTCATCAGAAGCTGTTCAAAAGCTTAACAAAATTAAGCCTGCAACACTTTCTCAAGCCTCTCGAATAAGCGGAGTCTCTCCAAACGACATAAGTGTTTTGATGGTTTATATGGGCAGGTAAATGTTCCACGTGGAACAATAAAAATAAACAAACATCAATGGAAGTTATTGATCATTTTCTGTCTAAAAAAAAGTTCACCATTCAGCCCTCTAGTCGTAGTGGTGTTTTAGAAACCGCACCTAAGCCATCCTCGAAAGATTTACCCAAATATTATAAATCCAAAGAATATCTTTCTCACAATAAAAATGGTTCTTTTTTTTCTAAACTGTATTCTCTTGCCAAAAGAGGGAATTTTTTTCTAAAACTAAAACACTTAAGAAAACACTCTTCGTCTTTAAATACACTTCTAGATTTTGGTTCCGGTGATGGATTTTTTATAACGGAATTAAATAAAAAAAGAATAGAAGCTCACGGTTATGAACCTTTTTTTGCTTCAAAAGCTACTAACACTTATAAAGAGAAAGGCTTGCTTTTGAGCTTTGGCAAAGCCTACTTTGATGTTATTACTATGTGGCACTCACTAGAGCACGTAGAGTCTTATTCCGAAACAATAGCCTTTTTAAAACCATTAATTAAATCAAAAGGGCTTCTTGTCATTGCTTGTCCAAATTTTCAATCTTGGGAAGCAAGGCATTATAAAGAGTTCTGGGCGGGGTATGATGTTCCAAGACACTTATGGCATTTTTCAACTAATGGACTAGTAAGTTATTTAGAAGAGAGTGGTTTTTTGTTAATTAAACAAAAACCCATGTATATGGATTCTTTTTATGTTTGTATGCTTTCAGAAAAATATAAAGGTTCGAAACTGTGGTTTTTAAAAGGTCTTTGTGTTGGGTTGTGTTCAAATTTCGTTTCTTTTTTTACAAAATCTTTCTCTTCCACTATGTTTGTCTTCAAAAATCAAATTTAAGCGGGTTTAAGACCGTGTAATTGGTTGGGTAACCCAAAAGCTTTTGGCAACAAGCTGGATTGCTAAAACCCCGCTCGTTTTTAATCATTAAACATAGTTTTTGCTTATAAAAAAAACAAAAGAATAAGAAAAGGCTATTGTATAAGCCGTGTTAGCTTTAACGACAGGTCCATAAAAACTATATTAGGGTTTCCGTTTGCTTCTATTGACGTGATAGCGCCTTCTATTTCGTTGTAAATTTCTTCAATATTGTCACCGTTTACATATTGTGAAAAGGACTCGAAATTAATATCAGTCTTAGGTTGAAACGTAACAAGAGAGTTCAAGTCATAGTTTTTTAACAAAGCGTTTCTAAAAACCGTAAGGCTAAACATTAAAAAACTTTTTTGAACCTCTCTTCCAGTTTTTGAAATTGTTTTACTCCAACTAACTAGCTGTAGCACCTCCTCTTTATTGTGCCTAACCTTAAAAGCAGTTCTAAGCCAGTTTAAAAACCACTCTTCAAAGTTTTTTTCTTTTTCATCATCATAAATATTCTTTATGGCGCGCCGTAGATTTCCGTCGGAATTAATAGCGGTATTTTTTGCCTTAGAACTCTCTACGCCCTTTTTTATTAAATAAGACTCAATCTCGTTATTTGATATTGGTTGAAGTTTGGAAATTTGACATCTCGAAACAATTGTATCAAGAAGTGCACCTTCTCTCTCACAAACAAAAATAAATAGAGTGTTTTTTGGCGGCTCTTCAATTAGTTTTAAAAGCTTATTGGCGGCAATTTGATTTAGTTTTTCTGCCATCCATATGACCGCAACTTTCCATCCGCCCTCATATGATTTTAGTGACATTTTTTTTACTAAATCTTCCACATCATCGGTTCCTATTTTTCCTTGTTTGTTTTCAACCCCAAGCTTTAAGTACCAATCAAAAAGGTTTCCATAAGGCTCCTCACCAACAAATTCTCTCCATTCCTTCATAAACAAAACAGAGGAGGCCTTGGACTTTACATCTTTGTTTGCTGCTGTAGGAAATAAAAAATGTAGGTCGGGATGTTTTAATTCGCTTAATTTATAGCTTGTAGTTTCAGAAGACAGGTTATTTTCAATAACCATTCGAGCAAAAGCAATTGACAAAGAAAGGCCACCCGAACCCTCCGGCGAAATAAAAAGCTGAGAATGAGCAACCCTCCCTTGCTCATGACTTTTTTTTAGCTCTAGCTTTAAAGCGTCTTGTCCAATAACATCGTTAAATAACATCTTTCAAAGATAAAAGATTAAAGTTTAAATAAACCAGAAATACATATCTTTGACCACCAATATTTACGTATGAATTCTATTTATCAAAACGACTTTAAAAACCAAAAAGTATTAATAAGGGTAGATTTTAATGTTCCTCTAAGCAATAAAAAAGTAGTCACGGATAATTCCAGAATAGTTGCTGCAAAAAAAACAATTGATAAAATTTTAAAAGACGGAGGAACTCCTGTTCTTATATCTCATTTAGGTAGGCCAAAAGGAAATGACCCTAAATTTTCTCTTGTACATATTGTAAAAGACGTAGAAAGAGTTATAGGTGTTAAAGTAAGATTCACTAATGAGGTTTTAGGTGAAAAAACTACTGCTATTGTTGAAAACAGTGGGCCGGGTGAAATAGTTTTGTTAGAAAACTTAAGGTTTTGTCCTGAGGAAAAGAACGGGGATTTGAAGTTTGCGGAAGAATTATCTAAGCTTGGTGACAGCTATGTTAATGATGCCTTTGGAACCGCCCATAGAGCTCACGCCTCAACAAGCATTATTGCGTCTTTTTTTCCGAAAAACAAATTTGCTGGAGAGTTGCTTTTAAAAGAAGTAGAATCGATTCATAAAGTGATGAATACTGGAAAAAAACCTGTTTTAGGAATATTAGGAGGGGCGAAAGTTTCTTCAAAAATCACAATAATTAATAATATAATGGATAAAGTTGACAAGCTTATTATTGGCGGAGGAATGGCCTTTACGTTTATAAAAGCTCAAGGCGGACAAATAGGAGATTCAATATGTGAAGACGATAAAACATCCTTGGCATTATCAATTTTGGAAAAAGCAAAAGAAAAAAAGGTTGAGATTTATCTCCCAAACGATGTGATTTGTGCTAATGATTTCTCAAACGAAGCAGAAACACAAATCTGTTCAATAAATAATATTCCAAGTGGCTGGCAAGGAATGGATGCCGGGCCAAGCTCTTTGTCAAACTTTAAAGAGGCTATCATGTCAAGCAAAACGATTTTATGGAACGGACCTGTAGGGGTTTTTGAAATGGAAAATTTTTCTAAAGGAACAATTGAATTAGGTGAATATATTTCTAAGAGCACAAAACTCGGCGCCTTTTCACTTGTTGGAGGGGGAGATTCTGTGGCTGCAGTAAAACAGTTTAATTTTCAAGACAAGGTTAGTTACGTTTCTACGGGAGGGGGAGCGATGTTAGAAAGCTTAGAAGGAAAAACGCTTCCAGGAATTAAAGCATTAGCTCAATAAAAATGAAACAGATTATCTACATATTAATCATACTATTTTTCATAGCCTGTGAAAATTCTTCAAACAGCTACAAGCCTAAATCAAGCGGAAATATTCATACGGTTTCGGTAGTAATAGATGATAATTTATGGGAAGGCTCAATTGGAGATCAAATAAGAAACCTTTTTTCTTCTGAATTTGAAGGACTTCCACAGCAAGAACCAATGTTTTCTTTAATTCATATTCCAACCAAAGTGTTTGCTGATTTTGCTAGGGAGGGTAGGAATATAATACAGATCTCCAAAAGCAATATTGACACAGCATTTATTTCCAAAAATAAATACGCGGCCCCTCAAATTGTTTTAAACGTTAAAGGAAAGTCTAATAAAAAGATAATCGAACAACTAAATATTATCTCAAATAAAGCAAAAACAGTCTTTACAAATAACGAAATAAGGGAGAAACAAAAAAGAATAAAAAAGTCTGTTTTAAAAACCGATGAATTTAAAGCTATAGGGATTGGGCTAACCTTGCCATCTGCATATAAGCTTTTCAAAAAGGATGAGCAAAACAAACTCTGGTTTCAAAGAGAAACAAAGAGAGGAAGCGTTAACATATTGGTCTATAATGTGCCGTTAAGTTCAGGAAAAATAGATCTGGAGAGAATTATTAAAACCAGGGACTCTATTGGGAAAGAGTTCGTGCCTGGAAGAAATGAAGGCTCGTATATAGTTACAGAAAAAGTATACCAACCATTTTACAAAAAAACTAAAATCAAAATCTATGAAGCCTTTGAAACAAAAGGCACCTGGGAAGTTGTTAACGACTATATGGCTGGACCTTTTTTAAATTACCACATAAAAGACACAAAAAATAACAGGACTATTGTTATAGAGGGGTTTGTTTTTTCTCCTTCAGACAGAAAAAGAGAATATATGGTAGAAATAGGAGCAATTATAAAATCGCTTGTGATTCTATAAAACTATTCTTCTTTTTTAGACTCTTCAATTGAATCTTCTTCTTTTACCCCCTTTTTAAATTCTTTTATTCCAGACCCAAGGCCTTTCATTAACTCAGGGATTTTCTTTCCACCAAAAAACAATAGGACTAGAACAACAATAATTGCAATTTGGCCAGGGCCGATCACTAAAAATAAATTTGATAAAACCATTGTAAATTTTTTTTACTAAAGTAAAAAGAAAAATATTAAAACACTCTAACAATGTCTTTAAATAATATTATAGACTCTTCACTATATTAGCTAAGTGAAAGTAAATGCAAAAAAACCATTTAAACAAAGGCTTTTAAACAAGTACAGGCTCGTTGTTTTAAATGAAGAGACGTATGAAGAAAGAATCTCTTACAAACTAAACAAGCTCAATGTTTTTTTATTAATTGCTTTTGCATCAGTTGTGTTAATAATGACAACAATAGTTTTAATTGTATATACTCCAATTAAAGAATATATTCCTGGCTATGATTCTACAGCTTTAAGGCAAACAGCTGTGCGAAACATAGAAACATTAGACTCTTTAGAAAGAGTAATTCAAAAGAACCAAACGTTTATAAATTCTGTCGGATCGGTTATTTTAGGAGAAGTATCACAAGAGGAGCTTTTGAAAGAAAGTAATATCGCCAGAATAGATGTTTCTGAACTTCAATTTAAAACAAACATAGAAGATTCATTATTAAGAAATTTTGTCGAGAATGAAGACAGGTTTAACACTCTTGAAAGCGCTGCATCTAAAGTAGAATATGTTTTATTTAGCCCTCTTCAAGGACAAATTTCATCATCGTTTGACCCAAGGCAAAAGCACTTTGGGGTTGATGTCCCCGCCAAAACAAATACTCCGGTAAAAGCAATTTCAGATGGCAGAGTTCTTTTTTCTGAATGGACAATTGACACGGGCTTTGTTTTGATAATAGAGCATTCTTTTAATTTAATCAGCGTCTATAAGCATAATTCTTTGGGGCTTTCTAGTCAGGGAGATTTTGTTAAAGCAGGCCAAGCAATTGCGCTTTCAGGCAATACAGGGGAATTGAGTACAGGTCCGCATTTACACTTTGAGCTTTGGAATAACGGAAACCCGGTAGACCCTTTAGAATACATAAGTTTTGAGTAGTTTAAAAGAAAAGGCAGCTAAAGTTTATGCGAAATATATTGTTTGGAAAACAACAAAATGGGCCGTATATCCACATAAAACTCAAGAGAAAGTTTTTAAAAAGCTATTAATTAAAGGAAAAAAAACACGCTTTGGCAAAGAGCATTCCTTTGGAAAAATTATAAATCATGAAGACTTTTCTAAACTAGTTCCAGTAAGAGATTACGAAGGATTAAAAAAATATATCAAATTAATAACAGAAGGAGAAAAAGATGTTTTATGGCCGGGGAGGCCAATTTACTTCGCTAAAACATCAGGGACCACATCTGGCGAAAAACACATTCCCATATCCAAAGAATCAATGCCTTATCATGTGAAAGGGTCTGTTGAGGCAACAATGCACTACATCAATGAAACGTCTAACACGAGTTTTTTAAATAAAAAAATTATTTTTTTGCAAGGAAGCCCCTTACTACGGGAAATAAAAGGCGTTAAAACAGGGCGCCTTTCTGGAATTGTTGCCCACTATACGCCATCTTTTTTAAAGCAAAACACAATGCCTTCCTGGGAAACAAACTGTATTGAGGATTGGGAGAAAAAAGTTTTAGAGATATCTAAAGAAACCCTTAAAGAAGATATGGCAGCAATAGGAGGAATACCCCCTTGGGTTATTATGTATTTTGAAAAACTACTTGAAATTACTGGTAAAAAAACTATAAAAAAGATTTTTCCAAATTTTAGTCTTTTTGTTTACGGAGGCGTTAACTATAGTCCTTACAAAGAATCTTTTAGACGGCTAATTGGCGAGGAAATTGATAGTATTGAATATTACCCAGCATCCGAAGGATTTTTTGCATATCAAGACTCACAAGAAGAAGAAGGGCTTTTGCTACAGCTCAACTCAGGTATATTTTATGAGTTTATTGAAATTGAGGAGATGAAGAAGGATCGCCCAAAACGCTTAACGATTAATGAGGTTGAAAAAGAAACAAACTATGTTTTGGTAGTGTCAACGAATGCAGGACTATGGGGATATAATACAGGAGATACTGTAGAATTCACATCTCTTGTCCCTGCTCGAATTAAGGTTACAGGAAGGTATAAACATTTTATTTCAGCATTTGGAGAACATGTAATTGGCAGCGAGGTTGAAAAAGCGTTAAGAAAAACGCTAATCAATGAAAAAATTTCTTTAAAAGAGTTTACTGTAGCCCCAAATGTAAATCCAAAAAAAGGTTTGCCCTTTCACCAGTGGTGGATAGAGTTTGGTCAGGAGGTTTCTTTAGAAAAAATTAAAAAAACAGAAAAAGAACTAGACCTTAATTTACAAAGCTTAAATAGCTATTATAAAGACCTTGTCCAGGGAAAAGTATTAAAACCTTTGGAGATAGTTGTTGTAAAAAAAGGAGGGTTTAAAAGCTATATGGAAAGTATTGGGAAATTGGGCGGTCAAAATAAACTTCCCCGGCTATCTAATGACAGAAAAATTGTAGATCTATTAATTAAATTCAGAGAGTGATTAAATAATAATTTTAGGATTTAAATTATAAACCACCTGCCTTGAATCAGATTGTTTGGCAGCCTTAATTATTAATTCAAGTTGAAAAGTCTCTTTAAACTTTGCGTTTAGATCATTTATAGCCTTGTTTTTTCTTTTAATATTTGCGTCTTCACTAAGTTCACTTTGCTTGAAATAGTTTAAGAAAAAAACATTATCTACCTGATTGTTTTTAGAGCTTGATAATAAACTTATAATAAACTTTTCTTCTTTTGATATGATCATGGATTTGTTTAGCCCAATTAAAGTATTTTCATTAATCACAAAGTAAAAAGTATTTCCTTTGAATTTGAGAAAAGTTAACCCAACCAATAGAAAACAGAAAAGTAAAACTACTAGAAAGTAGGACATAAACAAATCATAGTCATTTGTAAGATAAGCTTCGCTTTCTAAAATTAAACCGTCATTAAAGTCTTTTATAATCAGCGTCTCATAAGCCCTATCTGCTGTTAAGCTGGTATAAATTATTTTATTCCCAATATTGATGGCGTTTCTTCTAACTTGAACTAAGTTTTCATTAATATAGGTTTTTACAGTATTTTTTGAGGGCTCAATAACAATTAAGTTTTTGCCGTCAAGGTTTTTTTGTAAAAATTTTGTTGATCTAAACGGAATAGCTATCTCTAAAGTTTTTCTGTTTACATCATCATAAAACAATCGGTTCAAGGACCCTTTCTTTTCCCACTTTAAACTACTCAAATCAAACTCATAAGTGTTATTGTTTTTAACATCTACATCGTTTATTTTTTGATAAAAATCAAAAACATACAAAATATCATTTTCAATTACAAAAGAGCCTGAATTAACCCCTAGTTCAGGCACCTGCCCTCTTGTTTCAATATAATCCCACTCTTTGGTTTGAAAGTTAAACTTAGTTAACAGACTGTTGCTTTTCCAATATCCATATCCCCCCATCAAATATGGAGCTTTTTTGTAAATAAAAAAGTGCCCAGAAAATTGATTTCTGTGTGGAAAACTTTCGTCAATTCTTGTAATATTATTATCCTTATATTCAAACAATAGCCCTCCGCCGGGATATAAAAAATACACTATTCCATCTTCTGAAACAACTGCCTTGAGGTCTCTCATAGGGATATTTTTTATTTCTGACGGCAAAGGTTTAGAGTACTCATAAAAAACCTTATCAAATCCGCCATTTCGAATAGTAAAATCATAAACCCCCGTTTTGGAAAAAGAATAAAACGAAATAGAGTCTTTTGCAATTAGTAGTTGCCCTGATGGAAGATTTTCCTGTGAAAACAAAACTAAACAGGATAAACTTGAAAATAAAAACAGTAGTTTTTTCATTTAAAAAAAAGATAGTAAATCAAGCCAAGAAGGAACAATGTTAAAGCAACGCATCCAATTAGCCCGAGGGTTAAAAACACAATACAGTTTATCAAAAGAATTAAAACAGAAAGAATAAAAATCAATAACGAGGCCTGCCAATGTTCATAACCTTTATCAGCAAGCCTATGGTGTAGGTGTATTCTATCAGCAACGAATGGAGATTGATTGCGATATGCCCTAATAGAGAATGCGCGTAAAGTGTCAACCAATGGATAAACTAACATTAAAACAGTTAAAAATGGCCTAGAAATAAAAGAGTCTGTAATTATGCTATTTTCTGTGTCGAGAATATAAAAAATCAGAAAACTCATAATGGACCCTAAAAACAATGACCCTGTATCGCCTAAAAAAACCTTGTTGGTTCGGTTAAAATTATAAGTTAAAAAGCCAATTAGCGCTCCAATTATTATTGGAAAAAAAAGAAACATTTTTGAGTCTGCAATTAAAATGATTCCCCCAGCAACTAAAAAAAACTTTATAGACAAAAACGACGCAAGCCCATCAAGACCGTCAATTAAGTTTAGCGCATTCACAACCACCACAAATACAAAAAGAGAAACAAAAACCGAAAGCCAATAAGGTAATTCATAAACTCCAAAAACTCCGTGAAACGAATCAATGTAATACCCAGATTGAATCATTAAGACACCGGCAAATAGCTGTAAAAACAATTTCTCTCTATATCGAACTTCAATTAAGTCATCAGCAAAACCAGTCAGTGTCATAAAAAACACACTTAACAATACATACAAAGGGAAAAAAAGCTCATCGGTTGCAACTGCAAAAGCTGAAGCAATACAAACAGTAAAAAATACAGACAGACCGCCAGACCGAGTTGCAGGATAATTATGTGATGACCTTTCGTTAATTGGGTCTGTAAGTTTATTGCCAACAAAGAGCCTATTCAAATATCCGTTGAGATACAAAGAGACTATTAGGGTCAAAGAAAAAAAAGTTATATAATAAATTAAGTCAGTCATAATTATTATTTATTTTTAAAACATGTTTAAACGCACTATTGCAGTTGTTCTATTATTATTTTTAAATTTAATTGTCTCTCAAGAGTATGCTCTTCCAGATAATATTGGCGAAAATTTTGTTTTTTTCAAAGACAAAGACTCTAAAATTCATCTTTTAAAAAACAATATTGATTATGTTTTTGAAAACAAAAAATGGAACAAAAACATTTTGTCTTATGATAGCGCAGTTAGAGACAGCATCATTGTTTTTTTTAAAAAAGGTTTTAACAACACAAACTTCAAACCGATTAACACTGAAACTAAAACTTTTTTAATTTTAAACGGAGGTGGCCCTGTATTACAAATTGAAAAAGACAAGATCATTAGAATTGATAATTCTGTTGAACAAAAAAACCAGTTTGGTGCAGCTGTTTTTGAACACAACAATCAGTTACACATGAATAGTGGATATGGGTTCTGGGCATTTAAAGAGTACACTACATATTTTGACACTGCCACAAACCAATGGGAGCTTTGTGTCTTTGATCCAGCACCAAATCTAAAACCAAGGTGGAAATCAATCTTTCATAAAACAAAAAATAATCTATATGTATTGGGAGGTCGAGCCTCACTTAATGAAAATCAACGTATAGACGCAGCTATAAAAGATGTTTATAAAATAGACTTTCAAACAAAGAGTATAGAGCTGTTTGAGCTGGGGTTTAACCCGCAAATACCAATAACATCAAGCTCATCTCAAGGGTTTCAGGTTAATAATCAAAAAGGCTACCTAGATCATTTAAATATTGCTGTTTTTGATTTTGAAAACAACTCTGTAACAGAATATGACACAGCAGAATTTTTTAAAAACAAGGCTCAAGGGATCCCTATATTAAGCACTAAAGATTCTCTTCTGTTTATAAACAACAAGCAAGGCAACAAAACAATTGAAATTGTCTCAATTCAACAAGCTTTACAAAAGCCTTTAAAAACAGTTGCGATTTTAAATGTTGAAAATGTAGGGTTTTCATATAAAAAAACATTTGCATTTGGAACAGCTGTTTTAATAGCGTTATTTTTATATTTTCTTTTTGGCTACAAAGACTATATTAACAAGCTTGTTCACTATGATAATCAGTGGCTATATTATGCAAATAATAAAATAACAATCTCAAATGATCAGAACAGAGTTATTGGGCTTTTAGAGAAAAACGGTCAATTTTCGTCTACAGAGTTAAACAAGATAATTTGCAAAAACAAATCATACGCTAAATCACATTTAACTCACCTAAGGCAAACGTTCATTGAAACCCTAAACTTGAACTATCAGAATCTTACAGGGTTTAGCGAGCCGTTAATAAGCTCAACCAAAAACCCACAAGATAAAAGGCAAATAATTTATTTTGCAGGGAATAAAATATTTAAGAAAAAGTCCTTTCTTGGGTTTGTTTTAAAGAAATAATTTCACGGCTTCGCCACTAGAACCCCAATTAAAAACAATAAAGCCGCATCTTTTAACTGACAGCAACAACCTTAGTGGCGTTTAGCGAGAGTTTTACTTTTATTGAATTTATCAATAAAATCACAAAATTATTTTCAACACCATCAACAAGACCTTTTTTATTTTTTAAAACACCAGACAAAACTTTAACCGTATCGCCAGCACCAAAAGAAAGGTCATCAGTATAGTGTTTTAAACAGTCTTTCATTGTTTGAATTTCCGACCCATCAATTTCAACAGCTTGCCCAAAACGCCTTACAACATTTCTAAGAAAAGGGTTATGGTTTATAAAGGAATAGTCTGCTTTTTCGAGTCTAAAAAAAACATAGCCAGAGATGGCGGGTGTAATAATTTTTTTTGTTCTATCAGACCATTGTCTTTTTTCTTCAAATACAGGCACATAAGATTCTACTCCGGTTTTTTTGAAAAAATCGCTAGCTTTCATCTCACAGCGTGACTTAGTATGTGCAACGAACCACTTCATGTTTATTTTTCAAAGATAATAAATTATATTCAAAGGAATCAAAAAGGTTCGTTTTTCTCTATTGTAAACAAAAAATGCTGATTATTAGGAGTTTAATGGTTCATTTTTCACAATTATAAAAAAATTCAGTATCGAATGTTTTTTTTGACTATATATAGGCGAAATAAATTGAGAGATACCGTTTTCTTCATTAAATTTGTAGTATGAATATTCTTATTATAGGATCGGGAGCTCGTGAACATGCCTTTTGTTGGAAGCTTGCTCAATCAAAAAAAATAGATAAAGTTTATGTTGTCCCTGGAAATGCTGGAACCTCAGAAATAGCCACAAATCTAGACTTTGAAGTTTCTAAATTCAATGATCTAAAGCACAACATATTAAAAAATAATATCAAACTAGTTTTAGTTGGTCCAGAAATACCTTTAATTGAGGGTGTGGTTGACCAGATCAATAACGATAAAGAATTAAAGCATATTTTAGTGGTGGGACCCTCCAAAAAAGGGGCCCAATTAGAAGGCAGTAAGGATTTTTCTAAAGAATTCATGCGAAGACACAAAATTCCAACCGCTGCATATAAAACATTTAATACCGAGACGCTAGACCTTGGTCTTAGTTACTTAGAGTCTGTTAGACCTCCCTTTGTATTAAAAGCAGATGGACCTGCTGCCGGCAAGGGAGTCTTAATTTTAGACAACCTAGAGGATGCAAAAAAAGAACTGATTAGCATGCTCAGAAATAATAAGTTTGGTTCATCTGGCCATAGAGTTGTAGTGGAAGAGTTTTTGGACGGAATAGAATTGTCGTGTTTTGTTTTAACTGATGGCAAATCTTATAAAATACTACCCAACGCCAAAGATTATAAAAGAATCGGAGAGGGAGATACAGGTCTAAACACTGGAGGAATGGGCTCTATTTCACCAGTTAGCTTTGCTTCAAAGGAATTTTTAAAAAAAGTAGAGGACAGAATTATTACCCCAACGGTTAACGGGCTTCAAAAAGAAAATCTTCCATACAAGGGATTCATTTTTATTGGTCTAATCATGGTAGAGAGTAATCCATATGTAATAGAGTATAATGTAAGAATGGGTGACCCTGAGACCCAAGTTGTTTTGCCTAGAATTAAATCTGATTTTTTAGAATTGATGGTAAGGACAGCAAACCAAACCCTAAATAATTTTGACTTGAAAATCCACAACGATACGTATGCCAACATAGTAATGGTTGCCGGAGGATATCCAGAGTCATATGAAAAAGGAAATTCAATAATAGGAATTCCCAAGGACAGTGAAACTTCAATAATATTTCATGCTGGAACAAAAGAAATCGACAACAAGCTTTTTACAAATGGAGGAAGAGTTTTGTCAGTGGTTTCGAAAGGAGCTGATTTTAAACAAGCGCTATCAAAGTCATATGAAATAGCTGAAAAAATTGATTTTAAAGATAAAAATTATAGAAAAGATATAGGGTTTGATCTATAAAAAAGAGTGAGCAGAAGGGTCTTTGTCTTCCTCTCCAGTTTTATCAAATCCAACTAACTTAATCATCCAGTAAACTAATAATGCGGAGATTATTATTATAAAAAAAAAGTTAATCCCATTAGCAAGTAACCAGCTTTTAAGCTCAAGAGATCTTAGAAAATCAAGAGGAGCAAATAAAATATCAACAAATAAAAATTCAATTAGGCCAAAAAAATCTTTCATCTATTTATAATTTGGTTCAAAAATAATAAATACTCAATTCAGATACTACAAAATTTAAACTTTTTTAATCATTAAGTCAGTATATTTGTTATCACAAATTTATTATTATGTCTAGTAATCTGTTTTTTGAAGTTTTTGAGCAAAGCATTATAGATTATCATGTTTACGACTCTATAGAACAGGAGGTAAAAAATCCATACAACAAAGAGGATTTTAAATTTCTCCTTTACCAAAAAAATTGGATAGACACGGTTCAATGGCACTTAGAAGACATAATAAGAGACCCAGAAATTCACCCAAAGGAAGCGCTTAAAATAAAGAGAATTATTGACGCTTCCAACCAAAAACGAACTGATTTAGTTGAATTTATCGACGGGCACTTTTTACAAAAATATAAAAACGTTAAGGTTTTTGATACAGCTACTATAAATACAGAAACAATTGCTTGGGCAATAGATAGGCTATCAATTTTGGCATTAAAAATCTTTCATATGAGGGAAGAGGCAAATAGAGAAAGTGCTGAAGAGAAACATAAGCTAAATTGTCAAAGCAAGTTAGATGTTTTAATGGATCAGAAAAAAGATTTATGTGAAGCCATTGACCAACTGATACAAGACATTGAAGAGGGAAAAAAATACATTAAGGTTTATAAACAAATGAAAATGTATAACGATGAAGACTTAAACCCCGTGCTTTATAAGGCTAAGTAAAAAACAAATGAAACACCTATTAGTTTTAAGGTTTTCATCGATGGGTGATGTTGCAATGATGATGCCTGCACTCAGGTGTTTGAATGAGTCTTATCCAGATCTTAAGATAACAATCGTTTCAAATAAATTGTTCAAGCCCTTTTTTAATGAACTTGAAAACATTAATTTCTTTAATGTAGATTTTAAGTCTCAGTTCAAAGGCATTAAAGGATTGTTTAATCTCTTTAAAGAACTCGTTAATTTAAAACCTACACACATTGCAGATTTGCATTCCGTGATTAGAACACATTTTTTGACATTTTTGTTTAGATCCATGTTCTACAAGGTTAAAAGAATAAATAAGTTGAGGTATGATAAAAAAAAATTATTTAGAAAGAACAATAAGGTCTTAAAGCCTCTAGTCCCTACACAATATAGATACGCCGAGGTATTTTGTAATCTGGGGTTTAATATTGATTTAACCAACCATAGGTTTCCTTTGCCAAAACCCGTTTCCATAAGCTCAAGGAATTTTATTTCAGAAATAGATTCTAGAAAAAAACATATTGGAATTGCACCTTTTGCCTCTTTTGTTGGCAAAATATATCCTTTAGACCTTATGCAAAAAGTAGTTGCCTTTTTACAGCAAGACCACAATGTATTTTTATTTGGGAATGGTAAATATGAAACAGATATTTTAAAGGTTTGGGAAAATGCCTATCCAAATGTTTTGGGATGCTATAACCTTGGTTCTCTAGAAATGGAATTAGAGATAATTTCAAATCTTAATGCAATGGTTTCAATGGATTCTGCTAATGGGCATATTGCAGCAAACTACAATGTACCGGTTATCTCTCTATGGGGCCTTACTCATCCTTTTGGCGGATATGCACCTTTCTTGTCTATTCCAGAAAACATGTTAATGTCATCAAGAGAAAAATACCCACTCATTCCAACATCGGCCTATGGAAATAAAATGCCCAAAGGTTATGAGAATGTTATGAGAACAATTGATTATAGTGATGTAATTTTAGCAGTCAATAAAGCAATTAAGAACTAAACATCATCAAAATCAACCGTTATTTCTTGTGTTTTGGGAACAGCTTGACAGGTTAATACCAGCCCTTCTTCAATTTCAGAATCTGTAAGTATATTATTTTGTAGCATGGAAGCGGACCCTGAGGAAACTTTTGCAATGCAAGAAGAACAAACCCCTCCTTGACAAGAATAAGGCACATCGATATTTTTTTGCAAGGCAGCATCAAGAATTGTCATATTTTCAGGAACCTCTAGAGATAAAGTTTCATCATCATAAATTATCGTTGCTTTTGAGTTTTTACTTGTAACAGTAGTTTTTTCAGATGCCTCGGAATAAAATAATTCAAATAGAATTTGATTTTCGTTAAAAGATTTGTCTTTCAATAATTTAGTTGCACTTTGGATCATTTTTTCAGGTCCGCATAATAGAACTTTTTCAAAATCTATTGAATAGTGTTGTTTTAATACCTGATTTATAAATCCAGAGTCAATTCTACCAAAAAAGGAGTCTGGATTGTTTTCTTGACTATAAGTGTTATGGACAAAAAATCTATTGGGAAACTCTTTTTTTAAATCGCTTAGAGCGTCTTTAAACATCGAGCTTCCAAGAGTTTTATTCCCATAGCCCAACACAAATATGCTATTTGAGTTTTTCCTTAATTCATCTGAAGCTATTGATATAATAGGCGTGATGCCACTACCCGCTGCAAAAGCAAGATAGTTGGCAGGGCTTTTGTCTAAAATAAACCTTCCTTCAGGAAACGACACTTCTACAGTATCACCAACCCTTAAAGCATCGTTTATATAATTAGAATAAACACCATTTTTTATAGCCTTGACACCAACTTGAAGCTTTCCGCTTTGTGGATCGCTACATATTGAATAAGACCTTTTTATTTCCTTTCCTTTTATTTTTGAGCAAAGCGTTAAATATTGGCCCGCTTTAAAAGTATAGACAGACTTGCTTTCTTTATCAATTTTAAAAGACACAACAACAGAATCTACTGTTTCCTGTTTTATATTAGAGACAACTAAACTATGAGAATTTTTCATTATTCAAATATACTAAACACATATAATAAAAAGAGCTGCGAAAAAACATTCACATCAGAATGTTGTAAAAAAATGTATATTTGCGAAATGTTTAAAACAGTTTTAAGCCTTCAATGGAAAGAGTTTAACAGAGGAAAGTCTGTAGGAGGAAAACTTGTTGCAAAGATTTTTAAGTGGTTTTGGTTAATCTACTTTGCCTTTATGTCTGTGATGATAGGTATAATTGCCTCAGCATATGGTGGCCCATTAATGGAATTTCCACTTGAAAATAATTCCTTAGCTCCTTTTGAATATGTAAACGGACAGCTAATCTATTTTTTTGCTTACTTAATTGTGATGAGATATTTTATTCAATCACTTCCTGTTTTAAATATTAGATCATTTCTTTTAACCTCTATTTTAAAAAAAGATATAGTTCGTTTTTCTCTTTTGAAAACGATTTTAACCTATTTTAATATTCTTCCCTTGTTTTTTTTAATTCCGTTTACGTTAACTCTAGCATCTAGTGGGAACTACACCACTCTTGGTCTTGTTGGCTGGAATATCAACTTGCTGGGAATAATTTATTTAACAAATTTTTTCAATTTCTTATTAAACAATAAAAACAGCTTGATATATATTGTTGGTGCAGCCCTGGGATTAATCAAAGCTTTGGAATATTTTTCAATTATTGATTTCACAATTTATTCAAAAGAAGCGTTTTATTTGTTTTATGATATTCCTTATTTATCATTGTTCACATGGCTTTTTGTTTTTTGGTTATATAGTTATGTAAAAAAATATTTTGTTACGGGACTTTATATTGATACAGGCTTACAAGTAAAAATTAAAGAGGCTAAAATGGATGATTTTAGTTGGCTTAATAGATTTGGCAAAACAGCAACATTTATCAAAAACGACTTAAGGCTTTTGAAAAGATCTAAAAGAGCCAGAACGGCTGTTTATATGGGTTTAGGCCTTATTTTTTATGGGGTTATATTTCAATCGACTGAAGATATACTTGGAACCACTTCAGCTTTTTTTGGCTACTTGTTTTCTACAGGAGGGTTTTTGTTTATGTTTGGATCATTTGTTCCAAGTTGGGATAGTCAATATTACCCCCTTATGATGACCCAAAATATACAGTACAAAGAATATCTAAATTCTAAATGGTCGTTAATGATTTTTGGAACAATTATTTCAACAATGCTAGCATCAATCATATATTCTTTTTCTGGCCTCAACGCTGTTTATGCTGTTTTAGCAGGAGCTGCTTATAATATTGGGGTTAATGGCTACCTAACATTGTGGGCTGGAGCATACACTAAGACGCCAATTGATTTAAACTCTAGCGCAAATGCTTTAGGTGATAAAAAAGCATTCAATGCAAAGACAATTTTAGTAGGCTTACCTCAAATACTTTTGCCTGTTTTGCTATATTTTTTTACAAGCCAATATTATAATCATTTTATAGGTTGTGTGGCAGTTGCTTGTTTAGGAGCTTTAGGAATTTTTTTAAAGCCAGTTGCATTTAATCTTATTATGAAAGCCTATAAGACAGAAAAATATTCAACACTTAAAGCCTACAAATCAAATTAATAATTATGATTGAAATTCAAAACTTAGTAAAAAAATACTCTACTCAAACGGTTTTAGACATTGGCCTTTT